>Ga0224558_1000057_pt1 | contig 125469 bp, 104 predicted proteins | sample 714S32024metaG_FD_180682 | JGI IMG/M metagenome (GOLD analysis project Ga0224558, IMG submission 180682) | Peat soil microbial communities from Stordalen Mire, Sweden - 717 S3 20-24 | ecosystem: Environmental > Terrestrial > Soil > Wetlands > Peat | place: Sweden: Norrbotten County, Stordalen... | reverse complement strand
GGCCTCCGGAGATAAAGCTTACCCCTGAATATCGACTATTTCTGGCCATTTTGCTCAGCTGTATCGACCAAATGCTTGTCAAACTTCTCGGCGAACAAAAATGATGGCCTGTGCAGAGGTTCCCTAGGGATGCGAAAAACTGCTTAAGCTCCTCTGACCGGTAAACTTCTACTGCTTTTTCTGTGTACGACGGGGCCTGCTTGGCCAACTTCTTGGTGTCCACTCCAGCCCAAGTCAGGAAGCCAAAAATGGAGACGTGCTTGTTGTAGATGGTTCGGTCTGAATTTTTGGAACGGAGGGCAGCATACCAACGGAGGATGAGCATCTCTGTGAGTTGATTCGCGTTTGGGACTCGAACCACAGACAGGAACTCCTCAAACGCCTGTCGGAACTGGACGGCTGCCCGTTTCTTTCCACGGGCAATCTGACGCGCGTGGAACTCTGCTGCCTTGGACTTGAGGCTGACCATGCCTGGGGTTTCTACAAGCCCTGTTCCAGCGTCCTCAGCGGCGTCCTGGGCTGTCAGGAGCTTGGCCAGGTGCATCTGCTGCGCCTGGGCTTGGGCAGCGTCCGTACCGGCGTTTGTCCAGACCGTCCGCCGTGTGTCAGAGTGACGGAGGATATAATGTCCCCCAGGGTAGCAAATCTGGGCGTCACCGACCTGGGCGTAACGCGGACGAATCTTGCCATTGCGTCCTATGGCCGCCGGAAACCGCTTCCAGGTGCCCTGTGGCGTCTTGCAGGTATAGTACAGCGTCACTTTCTGACTTTGGCTTGCCATCCCTCTACCCCCTTCTTGTTGTACCACTGTTGTACTATGGGGGATTGATGTCTTTCAAGTGCATGAAAACAAAGGGTGTAAATTTATGAATCTGACAGTCCTTGACCGCCCTCCATAGACTTGTTTTAGACCGTCTCACGGGACTTGATTCCCGTCCCCCCAAAAACAGTAATTTTCATGAGCTTTTTATGAACCGTCATAGAATCAATAACTTAACGCTCCTATTTTTGATCCTGTTTTGAACAATCAAAGAGAGCCGTGCGCGCCACGCTGGTTGCAAACTGGCTCCTGCAGCCAGGGTGGGACTTGCTCTTGCAAGTCCCAAGGAGCCGAAACAGCGCGATTCAAGGCGCGCTATGGGAACGAGAGATTTTGGAAGGTTTCAGGCCCTGCCGCCGAACCTACATCGCAACCTCTGTCTTCTCCAGGCTTCTTTCCAGCCTGAATGAAAACCGGCTTCCACCTCCAGGCTCGCTTTCAACCGCGAGTTCCGTGCCGTGCCGCCCGGCAATCCACTTCGCCAGAGAAAGGCCCAGGCCGAAGCCGGCCGGAGCGGGCTCGCCCGCCGGAGCGATGCGGTAAAAGCGCTCGAAGATGCGCTCCCGGTGCTCGGGGGCGATGCCGACGCCGGTGTCCTCGACAGAGATCACAATGCGCGTCCCGGAAATGGCCGAGTGCAGCTTCACCGACCCTCCGGCGGGCGTGTACTTGCTCGCGTTTTCCAGCAGAATCGAGAGCAGGCGCGCGATAAGCTGCCGGTCGCCCAACAACGCCAGCCCGCTCGCCGGCGTCTCGACATGAAAGTCCAGCAGCGCTGCCTCCATGGCGCTCTTCCAACTCGCGGCAACCTGCTGAAAGAGATCGGCGACGCGAATCGGAGCGCGCGCGATGGTTTCGGCTCCGCCATCGGCCCTGGCCAATGAAAGCAGGTTTTCCACCAGGCTTGTCATGCGCACGGTCTCGCCGTGCAGGCGTTCAAGAACCGCGCGGTACTCGGTCGCCTCGCGCGGACGGATCAGCGCAACTTCAATCTCCGTGCGCAAAAGCGAGATCGGCGTGCGCAGCTCATGCGATGCGTTGCCGGTGAAGGTGCGTACACTGGCGAAGGCCTTATCGATGCGCTCCAGCATTTGATTCAAGGTCTGCGATAGATCGGAGATTTCGTCCCTGGCGCTGGCCACGGGCAGGCGAATATCGAGATGGCGATCGTTGATGCGACGCGCCTCGGCGGCCAGCGCGGCTACCGGCCTCAACGCCTTGCGGCTCATGAAGTGTCCGGCAATCGAGGAGACAAGCAGCCCCACGGTAATCAGAAGAAACAGATGAATGCGAAGATTGGATAGAATGGCCAGCGTCTTGTTCAGCGTCAGGCCGGTCTGCACGGTGTAGTGAACCCCGTGAACCGCAATGGGCGCGATAAGTGCGCGAACGGAAAAGGACTCTGCTGTGTAAGTGAAGTAATAACCCTGCTGAGGAGCCTGCCGCGGAAGTACAAGTTCAGGATACACGGCGGCAACGTGCGGCGATCGGTAGATCCAGTTGCCTTGCTCGTCGATAACTTGCAGCCATTTGTTGCCGTGGCTGGCGTTGTAAGCGGCGGTGATGGCCTCGTGCAGTTCCGCGAGCGTCTCACCCGCGGGACGGCTTTCGATAAAGCGGCGAACGCCGCGGACACGCTCCTGCAACTCATTCTTTTCCAGGTTGTTGATGGCGCGGTGCACCATCCAGAGCGAGACCAGGCCGATGATGAACAGGGTGGCCGCAATAGCCAGCGAATACCACAGCGTGAGCCGGACGCGAATGGGCAGGGATCGCATCAGGCGTTTTTCTCCGCGCCCGCCGCGCTGCGGAAGATATAGCCCCGGCCGCGCACCGTGCCGACCCGCTTTTGGCCTCCCGGCGCATCGATCTTGGCGCGCAACGAGTTCACCAGCACATCGAGAGCGCCTGGTCCCACCGCGTGCTCCGCGCCCCAGATAAACTCGATCAGCGTCTGCCGCGAAACACACTGGCCCGCCTGGCGCGCCAGGCATGTAAGCAGCAGTAACTCAAGGCGCGTCAGGCTGATGCTTTCGCCGTTGCGCCAAACCGTGCGCCGGACCGGATCGACGACCACGTCACCGGCGCGGATCGCGCAATCTGCCTTTTCGCGCCGAGGCCGCGTGATCGACTGCAAGCGGGCCACCAGTTCAGGAAAGGAAAAAGGCTTGGTCAGGTAATCGTCCGCGCCCCCGTCAAGGCCGTGAATAATCTCATCCTCGGTGTCGCGGGCGGTCAGCATCAGCACCGGCGTCCGGCGTTCGCTCGCCCGCAAAGCCCGCAACAGAGCGTACCCGTCCAGGCGCGGCAGCCCGATGTCCAGCACCATCGCGTCCAGTTCATGCGCCGTGGCCATCGCCAGACCGGTCTCGCCATCGGAGGCCGTCATCACGGTAAATCCATGTTCATAGAGCCCCTGGCGCAATAACTCCAACATGCGCGGCTCGTCCTCGACAATCAGTATTCGCATTGATCCTGTACTCTTCAGACTAAGCGAAATTCGCAAAGAAATGCAGAATTGAAAACCGAATTCATCGCAGATTCACATTCGCGTGCGAAGCTCAGTTCCCAACCTTAGAAAGTATTCATCTTTTCGTAAACAGCGCTTCACGGCCAGGGCGCAGCATCATCTCAAGCGATGCTGCGCCGCCGGCGCTGTTCGAGCTTCGCGGATTCCGACTTCGCTGCTCAAGGAGAACCATGTCTATCAAGGCCTTAATACTGCCGCTCCTCCTCGCGGTGCTCTTTGTCACACCCACAAGAGGCGCCACTACAGGCGACAAAAACTCTGCCGAAGCAAATGGCAGCCTAAGTGGAACCATCAAGGACACTGCCGGCGCGGTGCTGCAGGACGCGCAGATTGTGTTGCAGCCAACCGGGACAGCCGCGGCGTCGAATGCGCAGGGTAACTACCTGTTTCGAAATCTACGGTCAGGCTCGTATACAGTGACCGTCTCCTATGCCGGATTCACTACCTCGAATACAGACGTCGATGTATCCTCCGGCCAGACGACGCAAGTGAATGTTACATTGACCGTCGGCGCGACCAGTCAGCAGGTTGTCGTGAGCGCCAACCTGGAGGGCGATGCCGCCGCAATCAATGAACAACGGGTCTCGGAGAACATTCTGGAGGTGCAAGCCGACACGCAGATCCAAAGCCTTCCCAATGCGAACATCGCGGACGCGCTTGGCCGCATGCCCGGCGTAACTTTACAGCGCAACGAGGGCGAGGGCCAGTATGTGCAGATTCGCGGAACCGAGCCCCGGCTGAGCAACACCACCATCGACGGAGTAATTGTTCCAGGGCCCGATCCCGATGTCCGGCAGGTTGACCTCGACACGATTCCGGCCGATCTGGTCGGCTCGGTGGCCATCAACAAGACGCTCTCCGCCAACCAGGACGGCGACGCCATCGGCGGCTCGGTCGATCTGCGCATCAAGCAGGCGACCTCGGACAAGCCGACGCTCACCTTCGAAGGCCAGGATGGATATACTCCGATCGCCAATGGACGCAAGGCATTTCTGATTGATTCGTCTGCGGGAATGCGCTTCGGACCGGACAAGCGCTGGGGCCTGATGATGGGTTACAGCTACGACTACAACGGCCGCGGCATCGACGATGTGGAACCGGTCCCCGATCTTGATGCCCACGGAAATACCACTTTTGACAAGCTCTATGTTCAGCAATATCTGTATGACCGTACCCGTTATGGCTTTGCAGGAAGCCTGGATTACAAGCTGAATCCGAACTCTGATCTATATGTTCATGGCCTTTTCTCCAACTTCAGAGACTACGGGCAGAAGTTCGCCTATCAGATGACGGGCAATACCAATCCAGATGATGATCCAAATGGCAAAACAGCCTATCACACCAGCATCCGGCGGCCCAACCTGCAGATAGCGGACCTGGCGATGGGCGGCAACCACATCTTCAACCACTCCTACGTCCGCTATCAGATCGCAGCGGCGCACTCGCGCTTCGGAGGAGCCGCGGGCAACCCCGGCGCGGCCTTCAAGACCAAGACCGTGGGCACGGATTGCGACTATGTCCCGGGCCCGAGCCAGTACCGCCCGCAATACACCTGCGACGTGGCGGGTAATGGGATATTCGATCCATCGCAATACAAGCTGGATACCATTGATCTGACCTTCGGGCAGACGACGCAACTCAACCTTCAGGCCAGCGGCACAGTGGGAATCAACTATCATATTGGCGCGCGCACCTCGACTCTGGAATTCGGCGGGCAGATCCGCAATGAACACAAGGGACAGGATGCCTATTCGCCGGAGTACGATTCGAACAACGGCACGCCGATGACCCAGTATCTGGGAACATTTACCAATAATCATTTCTATGGCGGAAGTTATCATCTCGGTCCCGTCACCAGCTTCGATCTGTTGACCGCCGATCTCGCCGCGCACCCGGGGGATTACACTCTGGATGAGGGCACAACCCATCTTCAGTCAGACGCCTCCAATTACAATCTGCAAGAGAGGGTCTCGGCCGGCTACATCATGAACACTCTGGACCTTACCTCCAAGCTCCATTTGCAAACCGGCCTGCGCATCGAGGCTACGCAGACCTCGGACACGGGCTATCTCGTCAGCAACGCTGCTGATGGCACCTATATTTCCACAACGCCCGAGTACGGAAGCGGTTCGTATGTGAATCCGCTGCCGAGCGTGCAGCTTCGCTACGCCATCGACAGCAGTTCGGACATCCGCGCTGTTTACGGGCGCGGCATCTCGCGCCCCGACCCGTACCAGTTGGTTCCCTACATCACACTGGACGAATCGAAGACGCCCTACGCCGTCAATATCGGCAACACGGCGCTGGTGGCCGAGCACGCCAACGACTACGACCTTCTGTATCAGCGTTACCTGCCCTCGGTGGGAATGATTGAGGCGGACTACTTTTACAAGCAGATAACCAAGCCCATCTTCACCCAAACGTCGACCATCCCGGCCACAGGCTCTCCACTGTCGCAAGCCTACGCCGGAGATAATGTTACGCAGTATGTCAATGGCGACCATGCCTATGTGCAAGGCGTGGAGGTGGCCTATCAGCAGCACCTGACCTATCTGCCGGGTGTGCTGGCAGGTGCCCGGATCAATGCGAACCTCACCTACACAGGGTCCAAGAATTACAACCTCACCGGCCGCACCGACAACCCTGCACTGGTTGGGCAGGCGCCCTTGTCGTGGAATATCAGCCCCTCTTATGCCACCAAGCGCGCCCTGGTAACCGTGGGTATCTCGCACAACGGCGCGAATATCTACACCTATCAGTATCAGAGCACGGGTCCGAATGCCGTTCCGTACGGCGTCACGGGTCCGAATGGAGATAACTACTTCTACTCGCACACCCAGGTTGACGCCAAGGCAACCTACTATCTCGGCAAAGGATTCACGGCCGAGGCCATCGGGGAAAACATGAACAACGCGGTCTTCGGCTTCTACAACGGGAGCGAGCAGTACATGGTGCAGCGCGAGTATTACAAGCCGACCTATTCGGGCGGTCTCCGCTGGACGCCGCGCCACGACAATTGAGGAGCCGGCCATCTGATTTACAGCTTCTCCTGCGGCTCGTTTAGACTTGTCCAGAGTCATTGACAAGCCTTTATCTCAATCCGTCCTGTCAGGGCCGCCGTACGCTCAAAAGCGCAGCGGCCCAGGAAAGATCTCAATGAAAAGAATTGCTATAGCTCTTGCATTTATCTTGCTGAGCGCATTTTCAGTTCACGCACAGCAGGCGCCGCCCCTTACACTCGCCCGGACCATCCCATTGCCCGGAGTTAAAGGCAGATTCGATCACCTTGCCATCGATGCGGCAAGCAACCAACTGTTTCTCGCGGCTACTGGAAATCATTCGGTGGAAGTGATCGACCTGAAGACGGGCAAGGTGAGGCAAAGCATCACCGGCCTGGGCAAGCCGCATGGCCTGGCATGGGTCGCGGCAACCGGCAGCCTTTATGTCGCCGATGGCGCGCTCGGAGAACTTAGAGTTTACAAGGGAACTCCGCTTGCGCTGGCGGGAACAATCAAGCTTTCTGATGATGCCGACGATGTGGTCTACGACGAGGCTCACCACCTGATTTTTGTGGGCCATGGAGGCTCGGACGCTGCCAATCCAGCCAAAATCGCCGTGGTAGACGTTGATAACTTAAGCCTGGCGGCCGACCTTTCGGTGGCGACTCACCCGGAGGCGCTCGACATCGACCCGCAAAGCGAGCGCGTCTTCGCTGACATCGCCGAGTCGAATGAAGTTGTAGTTATTGATGCGGCTAGCAAGGCCATTACCGCGCACTGGAAGCTGACCAAAGCCGCGGATAATGTGCCGCTGGCGTTTGATGGCGGGCATAAGTTGCTCTATCTTGCCTGCCGCACTCCGGGAACGGTGATTGCCTTGGATGCGGCGACGGGCAAGGAAGTCAGCAGCCTGCCCGCGGCTGACGGAGCCGACGATCTGTTCTACGACCCGGCACTCGGCCGCGTGTATGTGATCAGCGGCGCGGGCGAGGTGGATGCGTTTCAGGTGGATGAAGCGAAAACGCTGCATTCGCTCGGGGTACTGCGTACCGCGGCCGGATCCAAGACCGCGCTGTTTGTTCCCGCGTGGAATCTTCTCTACTTGGCAGTACCAGGCGCGTGCGCAACCCCGGCAGAAATCAGGGTCTATTCCACGGCCAAGACAGGAATGGCTCAATGAAGCGATGCGGAATGGCGGCAATTCTGCTTGGTATTCATTTCTGCGCGGCCGGCCTTCTCCACTCGCAAGCTGCTACTGCCGATACGGCGAAAAGCGCTGCCGGAAAAGGCGATGAACTCAAGTTTGTCGTCGTCGTCAGTCGCCACGGCGTGCGTTCGCCCACGGGCAATTCCGACCAACTTAGTCAGTACTCAAGGAGTCCGTGGCCCAAGTGGAGCGTTCCTCAGGGCTACCTTACAGCGCACGGCGCGCAACTTATGGCGCTGTTCGGCGCATACGACCGTGAGTTATGGGCCGCGCAGGGCCTGCTTGAACCGAGTGGCTGCATGAACGCGTCGCGGATCAGCATCGTTGCCGACTCCGACCAGCGCACGCGCGAAAGCGGCAACGCGCTCGCCGCGGGGCTTGCGCCGGGCTGCGCGCTGGGAGTTAGATCGCTTCCCGAGGGAACCGCCGACGCTCTATTTCATCCGTTGCAGGCCGGAATAGGTCATCCAGACAAGTTACTGGCGACAGCGGCCGTCTCGGGTCGCATCGGCGGCAATCCGCAGGGACTTACGGAAGCCTACCGGCCGCAGTTGGAAGCGCTGGAAGAGGTCTTGCGAGGGTGTAACCCAAATGAGAAGTGCGCGGGCGCGTCCGAGCCTCAATCGCTCTTTGATCTTCCTTCCTCGATCGGTCCAGAAAGAGGCGACCATCCGGTCGAGTTGCGCACGCCTCTTGGAGTTGCCTCCACCATGGCCGAGAATATGCTGCTGGAGTACACCGAGGGCATGGATGCGGCCAATGTCGGCTGGGGTCGCGTGGACATTCACAAGCTGCGTGAACTTATGCAACTGCACACCGCGCATGAAGAAATCACCGGGCGCACCCGTTATATCGCCCGCACGCAGTCCTCTAACCTGCTCTTGCACATTCTTCTGTCAATGGAACAAGCCGCCGAGGCGCATCCCGTGAAGGGCGCGCTTACCAAGCCCGGCGACCGGCTTCTGATTCTTGTTGGCCACGACACGAACATCGCTAACATCAGTGGAGCATTGGGCCTGTCCTGGCTCATTGATGGCCGTCGCGACGACACCCCGCCGGGCGGCGCCCTGGTCTTCGAGTTATGGAGGAAGCGCGGAAGCTCCAACTACTTTGTGCGCACCTATTACATGGCGCAGACCCTTGACCAGATGCGGAATGCTATGCCGCTCAGCCTCGCCAGCCCGCCTGAACGCGTGCCCGTATTCGTGCCGGGCTGCGGCCTGGATGACGGTTCCTGCAAATGGAGTGGATTTCAACAGGCAGTGCGGGCGGGGATCGACCCGGCTTTTACAAAGTGATTTTGCCGGTGGCACGGTCGCAACTCGTCGCGCCGAGCTACAGCCAAGGCCAAATCGAAAAGTTGTGTCTGCTTCCAACGGGAAACCTTTTCGCCGGTAATGGCCCGAGTGTTACCTTGAGCAAAGAGGTTTTTGCGCGCGAGCGAATTTCATTTCACCGGAGACTTAGGCCGCACGAATGTCCAGGCTTATTCAACTATTGCTTCTTCTTGTACCGATCGCGGCCGCATCGCTGGCGCACGCGCAGGGCGGCCCGCCTTTCATCACCGATGATCCTGGCACGCCCGGCAACAGACAGTGGGAGATCAACCTGGGTTTGACCGGGGACCACAACCCAGGCGCGGCCAGCTACCGGTTGCCCGACATCGACATGAATTACGGCTGGGGCGACCGCATTCAGCTCATGTGCGACTTGTCCCTCGCCGCCGCAACCGGCCCGAGCAACACCAATAACGGAAGCAACACCACGCAGGCCGGATTGGGCGAATCGCAGTTCGGTGTGAAGTGGCGGCCCTACGAGCATCATCGCGCGGGTGAACCCAAGTCCGACGAGAACATGGATTTTTCGCTAGGGACCTATCCGCAGGCCGTTATCAACAATCCCACCAGCGCCGTGCGCCGCGGCGTCGTCGAGCCGGGGCCGCAGTACTATCTGCCGGTGGAGTTCACAACCAAACTGGGGCCGGTGGATTTTAACGGCGAATTAGGCCGTTGGATTGGCAACCGCAACGTGCCCAGCCGCTGGGGGCGCGGACTGATTGTGGGGCACGAATTCAGCGAGCGGTTCGAGCTTTACGGAGAAATCTACGACCTGCAGGACGCCAACCGCATCGGCACGGCGTTCAGACAACGTGAATTGACGCTCGACTTGGGAGGCCGGAAAACGCTGGATCGCGGCGGGCATCTGCGCCTGATGTTCATGGGCGGCCGCGGCATCCAGGCGGTAACCCGCCAGAACAGCGAGCCCAACTGGATTGCGTACGTGGGCCTTCAAATCCTGCTGGGGCCAAAGTCGGCTGGCGTGTCGGCAGAACAATAAGATTTATTTCGCAAGAGCGCCGGATTGGCGTCGAATGGCCTTCGTTCGCCGTGGCGCCGGCCGCATCTGGCAGAAAATCCCGCCGCACCCTCACGCCGCCTGCCGCATCCAACTTTTTATGGAATATCGTCTGCTGGGAGGCTCCGGCCTCAAGGTTTCCACACTGAGTTTCGGCACCGCGACCTTCGGCGGCGCTACGGAGTTTTTCAAGGCATGGGGCTCGACCGACGTGGCCGAGGCCAGCCGGCTGATCGACCTCTGCTTCGACGCCGGCGTCAACCTCTTCGACACCGCCGACATTTACTCGGACGGCCGCTCGGAAGAGGTGCTGGGCAAGGCGCTCGAGGGCAAGCGCGACCGGGCGCTGATCTCCACCAAGACGACCTTTCGCCTGGGCGACGGGCCAAACGATGCGGGCTCTTCGCGCTACCGTTTGCGGCGGGCGCTCGAAGCCAGTTTGCGCCGCCTGGGCACCGATTATGTGGACATTTACCACCTGCACGGCTTCGATGCGCTGACGCCGGTCGAAGAGGCGCAGGAGACGCTGAACAAATTTGTCCGCGAGGGCAAGGTGCGCTACATCGCGGCCTCGAACTTCTCCGGCTGGCACCTGATGAAGTCGCTGGCCGTGGCCGAGCGCTACGGCTGGACGCGGTTTGTCGCCCACCAGGTCTACTACTCGCTGCTGGGCCGCGAGTACGAGTGGGAGCTGATGCCGCTGGGGCTCGATCAAAAAGTCGGTGCGCTGGTGTGGAGTCCGCTCGGTTGGGGCCGTCTGACGGGCAAAATCCGCCGTGGCCAGCCGCTGCCGGAGGTGAGCCGGCTGCACAAGACCGGCAGCATGGGGCCGCAGGTGACCGACGAGCACCTTTTCACGGTGGTGGATGCGCTGGATGAGGTGGCCGCCGAGGCGGGCAAGACCATTCCGCAGGTGGCGCTGAACTGGCTGTTGCAACGGCCTACGGTCTCATCGGTCATTATTGGCGCCCGGACCGAGGAGCAGTTGCGGCAAAACCTGGGCGCGGCGGGATGGAGCCTGACTGCCGAACAGGTGGCCAAACTGGACAAGGCCAGCGCCACGGTTCCGATCTACCCCTACTGGCATCAACGAGAGTTCAGCGAGCGGAATCCGCTGCCGGTGTAAAAAACGGCAGCAGGGTCAGGCGAGCGTCGTGGCCGGTTTAGAGCGGTTCTCCAGTTAATGCGGAGTCTTGAGAATAGTGTAAGGTGGCTTTTACTTCCACCCCAGCGACGAAGACCTGTCGCCGGGGACCCCGAGAGGAAAAAGCCACTCAGCGGTGGTGGTTTCCCTCTATAGCAACTGGAGTACCGCTTTGCGCGCGGATTTGAGCTTGGGAAACGCGGTGATGTGGTCGCCCGAAGAGGCCAGCAGTTCGCCGATGGTGATTTGGCGTTCTTCGAGCGCCAGAGCTAAAACCTCTCCCGCGACTCGGGCGTCCTCCAGCGCATCGTGGGCTTTATAGGCAATTCCGAAGCTTCTGGCCAGCGTGGGCAGTTTGTGGTTGGGCAAATGGGGCCATGCGGAACGAGCCAGCCAGCAGGTGTCGATCCACTTTCTGTAACCCACGGCCGGAATTCCGGCTCTCCCGCACGCACTGGAAAGCGCCGAGCGGTCAAAATCCGTGTGGCTTGCAACCGCCGCTCCCTGCAACAGCAGATTCACTTTGGGGAAGACCTTGCTCCAGATGGGAGCCTGTGCGACCATCCTCGGACCGATGCCGTGGAGGCCGACGTTGAAGGCCAGAAACTCCTCCCTTGGGTTGATCAGGCTCTGCCACCCGTCCACCATCTTCCCGCCGGCGAAAAACGCGATTCCGATCTGGCAAATGCTGCCTCTGGACTGATTCGCCGTTTCCACGTCCACAACAAAATAATCCACGCTCATCTTAGCGGCTGCCTTCCGAGTGCATTTCACTGTTGAGGTAGATTTCGGTGTAGTCGAGGTAGTTTTGGGCGTATTCGAGGATGAGGCTGCGGTCCTGGTCGAAGAGTGAGCGGCGCAGCCGGGCGGGAACGCCAGCCCAGAGGGTGCGAGGCGGGACTTCGGTTCCCTCGGGGACCACAGCGCCGGCGGCGATAATCGAGCCCGCGCCGATCCGGCAGCCGTTCAGAACCGTTGCCCCGATGCCGATGAGAACCTCGTCCTCGACCACGCAGCCGTGCACGGTGGCGTTATGGCCGATGGTGACCCAATCGCCCACGAGGACCGGAAACCTGTTTCGCTGGCCATGGAGGACGGCGCAGTCCTGCACGTTGGAGTTCGAGCCGACGCGGATCGAATTCACATCGCCGCGCAGCACGGCGTTCATCCAGACCGAGGAGCGCTCGCCCAGCGTTACATCGCCGATCAACTGCGCGGAGAGGTCAACGTAGCAACTGGCGGGAATCTGGGGCAGCCTGCCCTGGTAGCCGCGGATCATGGTTTGAGAGCCTCCGGGTCCAGTTTAAGCCATGGTGCTCCTGCTTGGTGGGTGAGGGCCGGCTCGTCCTAGGGCGCAGGATAAGCCGACAGGGGACAAAAAGCGTTCTGATGAGGAATCATCGCGAATTGTTGGGGCAATCAGGGTGAAATTTCATCCGATCTAAAGGAAATTCCACACAATCGGAAGGGATTTTCAAAGGAAAGGCCTCACGCTTGACCCTAGGTCCAAGTTTTCCAGTATCATAGAGAAGCCCCTTAGGCAGGTTTGGAGGTGTAACCCTTTTGGCAGAGGTTCGCGTACAAGAAGGCGAGCCGCTCGAAAATGCGCTGCGCCGGTTCAAGCGGAAGGTACAGCAGGAGGACATCATCAAGGAAGTCAAGCGTCACTCCTACTACCTGAAGCCCGGTGAAAAGAAACGCGTAAAGGCGGCTTTGGCGCGCAAGCGGAATCGCAAGAAGGCTCGTAAAGAGCAGGACTAGCTTTAAAAACATCGTGACAGAGGCCACCCCGGCGACTCCCGTTCGCGAAGCGGGCAGCAAGACGGAAACCCAAGGCGAGAGCCAGGTGGCCTGTCGCGGTTCTTTTCATCTTTGCACAGCCCGCACAGTGGTTGTGCGGTAGCGTCTTTTAAGCTTTCCCGGCCTGCCGGGCGAGCATTGTTATAGCCGCTGAATTTTGTTGCGGCCCGGGCCCTCGTTCGTTGATAGCAGCACGAAAACAGGGAAACGGGACCGGCAGGTTTTTCGTGGTCATGGCCGATTTCAAAGCATTTCCCTGCTTTGGGAAGCCGGCCATGGAATATACAGACAGAGTTTTGAAATGCATCGATTGCGGCGCGGAGTTTGTCTTCACTGCGGGTGAACAGCTATTTTTTCACGACAAGCAGTTTAAAAACGACCCAAAACACTGTAAGCAGTGCAAGGCGAAGCGCGTTCGCGGGGGCTCCAGGGTGCGTCCGGAGACGCGAACCCATTGTGCGCAGTGTGGTGAGGAGACGACGGTCCCGTTCAAGCCTACCCAGGGCAGGCCGGTGCTGTGCCGCTCCTGCTTTCAGAAGCAGAATCCGCAAACAGAGATGTGTCCCACTGCAGAGGATCTGTCCCCCCAGCCGAGTCCTGGGCCGCAACTTCTGGACAGGGATTAAGGCTTCTTCTTCAGGGCGCGATGGCCGATGTCGCGGCGGTAGTAGATCCCCTCAAAATGAATCAGCGCCATGGCCTCGTAGGCGCGGGCCAGGGCCTCTTCCAGCGTGGGCGCGGCGGCGGTCACGCCCAGCACGCGGCCTCCCGCAGTGAGCAGTTGGCCATCCGCCAGCGAAGAGCCCGAATGGAAGATCTGCACTCCAGGAACCTGGGCGGCCTCGTCCAGGCCAGTGATGGGCAAGCCTGTTTTGTAGCTGCCAGGGTAGCCCGCCGAACTGGCCACCACACAGGCCGAGGCGCCGGGCCTCCAGCGCAGCCCTGTCTCCGCCAGCCGGCCGTCGATGCAGGCCTCCAGAGCCTCCACCAGGTCGCTTTCCAGGCGCAGCAGGATGGCCTGCGTCTCCGGGTCGCCGAAACGGGCGTTGAACTCCAGCACCTGCGGCCCGCGGGCGGTCATCATCAGCCCGCAGTAGAGCACGCCGGTGAAGGGCGTATCCTCGCTGGCCATGCCGTAGACAGTGGGCACGGCGATGTGGCGCAGAATCCATTCGGTCATGCCGGGGTCGAGCATCGTGTCAGTCGAGTAAACGCCCATGCCGCCGGTGTTGGGGCCGGTGTCGCCCTCGCCGATGCGCTTGTGGTCCTGGGCCGGGGCGAGCGGGACAACGTGCTTGCCGTCCGTGAGGCAGAGGAAGCTGATCTCGTCGCCCGCCAGGAACTCCTCGATGATGATGCGCTGCTCGGTCTCGCCCAGCAGCTTTCCACTCAACAGATCCCGTGCGGCTTCCAGAGCGGCGTGGCGCGACTCGCAGATCAGCACGCCTTTGCCAGCGTGCAATCCGTCGGCCTTGACCACGATGGGCGGATGAAAGAGGGCGATGGCCTTTTCCAGTTCGGCCGCGTTCGTGCAGATCGCGTAGTTGGCGGTGGGAATCTGGTGCCGCTGCAAGAAACGCTTGGCGAAGCCCTTGCTGCTCTCCAGCATGGCCGCGGCCCGCGTCGGCCCGAAGACGCGCAATCCGCGCTTTTGCAGGGCGTCCACAATGCCCAGCGAGAGCGGCAGCTCCGGTCCCACGATGGTCAGCCCTGGCTGCTCGGCCTCGGCCAGGCGGACCATCGCGTCCACGTCCTTCAAATCCACCGCAACGCAGCGCGCAATCTGACTGATGCCGCCGTTGCCCGGCGCGCAGACTACCTCCGTCACTTGCTCACTGCGCTTCACTGCCCAGGCCAGCGCGTGCTCCCGGCCTCCTGAACCTAAAATCAACACTTTCATGGTTGCATCCCTGCTCTTCCTTGTGTTGCCAAACCCCGAAGGTTTATCTGAGCAAAATGGGGCGGGGAAGTCAAACCGGAAGTGGGAAGAAACGGGCTGCCATTCTCTTATACTGAAGTCTTGGTGCGCTGGCATTCCCGGTGCACGAGCCAGCAGGAGCGACGCGCCATGGTGCAGACCCAGATCAAACCGTATGACCAAGAAGTGGCCGAGAAGGAGCGCCGGCGGCGGCAGTTGCGCCTCTACCGGCGCAATCAGGTCTTCGGGCTGCTGCTGGTGGCCGCGGCGATTCTGCTCTTCCGGCTGCTGCACACCAATCCGAGGTGGATCTTCCCCACAGGCTGGTGGCGGCCGTGAGGCGGAACTCGACCGGCGGGCCCGGCGCCGCCGCTGTTCGGCAGGCGGAGCTGGCAGCGTGCGAAGAGCTTTCAGCCTCCGGCGAGCGAGCGGCTGCTTCGGCGGTCGATCCGCTGGCCGTGCTGCTGCTGGGGCCTACGGGCAGCGGCAAGACGGCACTTTCCCTTGCGCTGGGTGAACAGTTTGGCGGCGAAATCGTTAGTTGCGACTCGGTGGCCGTCTATCGCGGCATGGACCTGGGGACAGCCAAGCCGACCAAAGAAGAGCGGGCACGGCTGCCGCATCACCTCATCGACGTGGCCGACCCGGACCAGCCCTTTACCGCTGGCGAATACAGCCGCCAGGCGCGGGCGGCGCTCCGGGAGATTGCCAGCCGGGGCCGGCTTCCCATCGTGACCGGCGGAACCGGGCTTTATCTGCGCGCGCTGACCGAAGGGCTTTTTGCCGCGCCCCAGCGGCACGAGCAGTTGCGGAAGCGCCTGGAAAGCAGCCGGGCAAAACACGGAGAAGCCTGGCTGCACCGGCTGCTCCAGCGGCTTGACCCGGCTTCGGCGGCGCGCATTCACTCCAACGACGCCGCCAAGCTGATGCGCGCCATCGAAGTCTGCCTGGCCGCGCATAGGCCGCTCTCGGAGATTCTGGAAGACCGGGGAAAGGCCCGCGACCCGCTGACCGGCTTTCGCCTCTTGAGGATCGGCCTCAACCCGCCGCGGCAGGCGCTCCCGCCCCGCGAGGGACTTCCGCCCCGCGAGGGACTTTATGACCGGCTCAACCGGAGGGCCGAGGCCATCTTCGCGACCGGGCTGATCGAGGAGACGCGCTGCTTGCTTGAACGCTTTGGGCCGGTCAAGGCGCTGGACTCGCTCGGCTACCGGCAAGCTCGGGCCGTCCTGGCGGGGAGTTTGAGCGTTGAGGCTGCGATAGAAGCTGCCCAGCAGGGCCATCGCAACTACGCCAAACGGCAGCTGACCTGGTTCCGTCGCGAGCCGGAGGTGCACTGGATCGCGGGCTTCGGCGACGAGCTGGAGACGCTGCGCCTGGCCGCCGAACTGGTTCAGAAGAACCTGTGAAGAGTTTTTCCTGTGGCTGGAAGGTGAGCGCCCCATTTTCGCGCACTTTCCGCACCAGCGGCGATGAACTGTCGCCTGAAACTCCGGTTTGCGAGGGACGGGAAGCGCGCATCCATTAAAATGAGGGGTGGAATGCGGCGTTCGCGCAATGGAGCAGCGCCCCGGAATGGAGTCCTTCTTGACTGAAAAGACGATGGCGGCGGTAGTTTACGACGTGGCGATTGTGGGTGGCGGACCGGCCGGCTACACGGCGGCCATCCGCGCGGCGGAGTACGGGCTGAAGGTTGCCTTGATCGAGAAGGACGGCAATCTGGGCGGCACCTGCCTGCACGTGGGCTGCATCCCCACCAAGGCTCTGCTCTTCAGCGCCGAAATCTGGGAGCACTTCCAGCACGCCGCCGAGTACGGCATCCGTTTCGGAGCTGAGGGCATTGGCGCGCCCACGCTCGACTGGGCCGCAGTGCAGAGGCGCAAGAATGCGATCATCGCCCGGCACGCCAAGGGCCTCGACTTCCTGATGAAAAAGCACAAGATTGCCCGGATCGAGGGCTTTGGCCGGCTGACCGGGCCGGCGCAGGGCGGCATCCACGCCGTTCAAGTTGCCAGCGGCGAAGCCACCTCTCAGATAAAAGCGAAAAATGTGATTCTGGCCACCGGCTCCGAGGCTAAAATGCTGCCCGGCCTCGAAGCGGACGACCGCATTCTGACCAACATTGAAATCCTGGCCATCGAGGAGCTTCCCAAGTCGCTGATCGTCGTCGGCGCGGGCGCCGTGGGCATGGAGTTCAGTTCCATCTTCCGCAGCTTCGGGGCGGAGGTGACGATGGTCGAGTTTCTGCCGCGCGTGGTTGCGTTCGAGGACGAAGAAATTTCAAAGGAACTGACGCGCCTCTTCAAGAAGCGCGGCATCGACGTGAATACCGGCGCGAGGGTCGAGAAAGTCGAGAAAACCGCAGCGGGCGTGAAGGTGAGCTTCACCGGCGCTAATGGCAAGATGCAGATAAAAGAGGCGGAAAAGCTGCTGGTGGCCGTCGGCCGTGCGCCGCGAACCGCTAACATCGGCGTGGAGAAGACGCGGATCGAGCTGGAAGGCGGCTTAATCAAGGTCAACCAGGCCCAGGAGACGGCTGAGCCCGGCGTCTTTGCCATCGGCGACATCGTGGCCGGGCTGCCGCAACTGGCCCACGTGGGCGCGATGAGCGGGATGATCGCCGCGGCCAAGATTGCCGGGCGAGCCTACCGCCCGGTGCGCCTCGACCGCATTCCCGGCTGCGTTTACACCGAGCCGCAGATCGGATCAGTTGGGCTGACCGAGGCGCAGGCCAGGGAGCAGGGCTATGCGGTGAAGGTGGGCAAATTTCCCTTTGCGGGCAACTCGAAGGCCACCATTCTCGGCAGCCACGACGGCTTTGTGAAGATCGTCGCCGATGCGAAGTACGGCGAGATTCTCGGCGTTCACATCATCGGCCCGCAGGCCACGGAGCTGATTGCCGAAGCGGTCGCCGTGCTGGAGTTGGAAGGCACGGTCGAGGAGATGATGTTCACCATCCACGCGCATCCCACGCTGGCCGAATCGTTGCTGGACGCCTACGGAGCCGTCGAGGGAATGGCGATTAACGCGTGAGGCCGAGAACCGCCTTTGGCGGACACTCACCGGAGAGGCACTCTCGAGGGCAAGCGCAATTCGACTAAAGGAGAAGCCGCACCTCAGTATCCGCGGCTTTACGCGTTCAAGGTCATCATGTCAGGCAATCTGTCATCAGCGCGCTCTTCTAGCCGCTGAAGCTTGGCCTGCTTGATCAGCTTGACCGGATAGTAGGCGTTGCGGGTGTATTGCCTCACCATGCGGTTGGTGTTGAAGAAAGAGCCATTAACGGCCAGCGTGATGCGCATCAGGCGGGCCCACTTCTCAGGCGCTTCGAGGAAGAGCGGCACGACTGCCTTCTCCAGCTTTTCATAGAGCGAGCTGGCCTCGGCGGCATCGTCGGCGCCGTCTTCGATGGCCCATCCGGTAACGCCTTCGATGCAGCCCTCGATCCACCAGCCGTCCAGAATCGAGAGGCTGGGAACGCCGTTCAGCGCGGCCTTCATGCCGCTGGTGCCCGAGGCCTCATAGGGGCGGCGCGGCGTGTTTACCCACACATCCACGCCCGCGGTGAGCATGGCGCCCAGATCCCAGTCGTAGTTTTCCAGATAAATGATGCGCAGCACGCCGTTCGAGTACTTGGCGGCATCTTCGAAGATCTGTTGAATCAGCGCCTTGCCGGGTCCGTCCTGGGGATGGGCCTTGCCGGCGAAGATGATCTGCAAGCCGCCGGCCGCGGCGGCAATCTCCTGCAGTCGCTCGGGGTCGGTGAAGAGCAAGGTGGCGCGCTTGTAGGTAGCGGCCCGCCGGGCAAAGCCCAGCGTGAGCACCTTGGGGCTCAGGGCCGGATTGGCGGAGAAGCCGTTGCGCGCGGCTACCTCGTTGAGCAGCGCGTTTTTGTTGCGGGCATGAGCGGAGAGAATCTCCTGCTCCGGCAGATCGATGGCGCTGCGCAGATAAAGGTTGTCGCGCCGCCATGCGGGGAGGTGCGCATCCAGCAACTGCTGGAAGGGCTCGGAGACCCAGGTGGGCGCGTGAACCCCGTTGGTGATCGAGTTGATGGTGAATTCCGGGAACATCTGGCGGGAGACCTTGGCGTGTTGCATGGCCACGCCGTTGGCATTGCGCGAAAAACGTAGCGCCAGCAGCGTCATGTTCAGCATTCCATCGCGGAAGCAGCCCATTTTTTCCAGGCGCGCCGTCCGGTCGCCGCCCAGAATGCGATTGGCCTGTTCGGTGGAGAAGCGATCGTGGCCGGCCGAAACCGGGGTGTGGGTGGTGAAGACGCACTGATCCCGCACCTGCTCGATGTCGGCTTCCGTGGCCGCGCCCAGCGGTCCGCCGCCCAACTGGCTCTCCAGCAGGCCCAGCGTCAGCAGCGCCGCGTGGCCCTCGTTCATGTGGTACACATTCACTCTCTGCCCCAGCGCCTTGGCCATGCGCACCCCGCCCATGCCCAGCACAATCTCCTGTTGCAGCCGGTAGTTGCTGTCGCCGCCATACAGGTGATCGGTCAGGCCGCGATCCCAGCCCGAGTTTTCCTCCAGGTCCGTGTCCAGCAGGTAGATCGGCACCATGTGCCCGAAGCGGCCCATCAGCTCATAGCGCCACGCGCGCACCGTCACCGTGCGGTCTTCCACTGAGACCGTGACCCGCGCCTTTTCCTCGGTGCAGAAATCGGCCGGATTCCATGGCTGAATGTCCTCCCGCTGCACGCCGTTTTCGTCAAGGTGCTGCTGGAAGTAGCCCTTGCGATGCACTAGCGTGAAGGCCGCCAGGGGAACGCCCTGATCGGCCGTGGAGCGCAGTGTGTCCCCGGCAAGAACGCCCAGGCCCCCGGAGTATGTGGGCATACGGGGGTCGATCGCAATCTCCATCGAGAAGTACGCCACCAGGCCGGAGCTAGGGAAGGATTCGTAGTAAAACGGCTTGGATGAGGTTGGCTGCATAGTTTTCGGGCCTCCACGGCGTCCCCTGCCTGAGAAGCGGCGCGCTGGGAATAGAGAATACTAACGCCGTCGGCCGGGATGAGCGATCGCGCCCGGCTGTGATTAAGGGAAACTGTTTATATTTTATCAAGGAGTGCGTCTAAAACCTATTTTAAACGGGGCGCTTTTATCGGAGATGGCTTCAGCCCGCTCAGAAATGGCTTCGGCACGCTCAGTCAGAGCCAGGTTGAACTGCTGGTTTTAGAGCATTTTCGGAATGAACGCAGTCCTTTTGAGTGCATTGAATGTGGCTTTTACTTCCACCCCACGGACGAAGACCTGTCCGTGAGGACCCCGTTAAGGAAAAAGCCACTTGAGTGTGAGCTTTCGGTCTACCCCAATTCCGAAAATGCTACAGCTGCCGGGCGAATGCAAATAGCCGCAAAAGCCCCCGGAGGCTTAAATCCTTGCCCTATCCACCTGCTCTCCCATGACCTCCGCGCAGTCGGCCATCAACCGCTCCCAGATTTGATCGAGCCAGGCCTCGTGCTCGGGCTTCATCAGCACCGAGCGCAGACAGGTCACCAATCCGGCCCCGTCTGTCGTGCGGTTCTCCGCTTCTACGTCTGCCGCGGGCTGAAACCAGCTCCACGGCAGTTGCGCCAGCGCCAGATGCAAATCCCGCGCGGCGCACGCTGCAAAAATTCTCTCCGCCAACGCCGAACTCTTTTCCGGCGTTCCCCCGTTCACCTTCCACACCACAATGTCCAGTTCCGGCCCACCGTCCGCCAGCGGCTGAAAACGCCCGGTCCGGTCCCGCCGCAACCTCCGGTCCAGTTCCACGGCCGCCGCCCGGCCGCGCACAAGCCCGTCAGCAAACTCGCCCCCTGGCACAAGTGGTAAAAGCTGTTCGGTAGCCCATAAAGCCACCGCCGCCGCCCCGGATCGCGAACACTCCAGGCTGATCTCGCCCAGGTGTACGGGGTCCCCGGCGAGCGACTTTTGCTCGCTGGGGTGGAGGTGCAACTGCTTCGAAGTGAAGTAGGTGTAGGGCGAATCGTGCCGGTAGAAGCGCCCCACCGACGGGTCGCGAAACAAAACGCAGCCGCAGCCGTAGGGCTGGAGCCCGTGCTTGTGCGGATCGACGACAATCGAGTCGGCCTGGCCGATCGCTGCGTAGGCCCGCCGCGCCGGCTCATCCAAAGCCTCGGGAATCAGCCGGAAGTAGCCTCCGTAGGCCGCGTCCACGTGAATGCGGAAGCCGTACCGCTCGCGCAGCGCCACGATTTCGTCCAGCGGATCGACCGCTCCCATGGCCGTCGTGCCCAGCGTCGCCACCACCGTGCCCACATCGCCCTTGCGCAACTCGGTTTCGAGAGCCTCCAGGCTCATGCGTCCGCGCCGGTCGGCCGCAATGGGCGCATAATCCAGCTTCAGCACGGCCGAGATGCGCTGGTGAGTGTAGTGTGCCTGCCCGGAGCCGACGATGCGCCGGGCAGTTGGCGAGCCTTGTTTCGAGCCTTGCGCCAGTTGCCCGGCTACCCACAGCGCCTCCAGGTTGGCCAGCGTGCCGCTGGAGGTTAGATGGCCCAAAAACTCATCCCAGCCGAAGATCCGCGCAATGGCCGCCACGGCCTCGATTTCCATCTCCGAGCTGGCCCGGCCACCGTCGCGCGCGTGGTTGTTGGGGTTGACGGTCATGGCCAGCGCATAAGCGGCCCGCGCCACCGGATGCGGCGGCTTCATCATCTGCCCGGCGTAAAGCGGGTGAAAGTAGGGGTAGTTGTCGCCCATCCGTCGCGCTACGTCCGCCAGAACCTGCGCCATCGCCGCCGGGTTGGCCTTGAAGGCCGGCTCAAAGCTGGGCAAAGCGGTAAATTGCTCCTCCAGCAGCTCGGTGGCGCGGGAGAGCAAGCCGGGGACGGAATCCTGGGGCATGGCGGCCTTTCACGGTAATGCCATAAGGGTACGACATTAAGAGATTCCAATTCAATAAGTTCCAAAATAGGAGACGGGGGAATTTATTCTCCCGCGCCACAATCTGCGCGCTCATTTTTCAAAAGGGGTGGTACACTGCTGTCAGCGTTAGAGCCGAACCGGGCATGAGCAGCACTCGCCCAACCAAGCAAGATTCTGCCAGCGGTCGCTCCGATTCATCCAGCGCAATTCAATTCAGGAAACACGATCAAATGGAACAAGGTACAGTGAAGTGGTTTAACGACGCGAAGGGCTTCGGCTTTATCTCGCGCCAGAACGGCGAAGATGTTTTTGTGCACTACTCTGCGATCAACTCGAGTGGTTTCAAGAGCTTGCAGGAAGGTCAAGCCGTGCAGTTCAACGTGGTGAAGGGGCCCAAGGGATGGCAGGCTGCCGACGTGCAGCCGCTTTAAACCCATAGGCCGGATTCCGGCAGAATCTAGCAAACACAAGCGAGGGCAGGGAGTAATCCCTGCCCTCGTTTGCTTTTTTAGCGTGAAGATCCGGCATAAATCTCGCATAGTAGAATGGCCGTAATGAACACTGAATTGCAGGGCACGGCCGCGCCCTCAGGCTTTCAAGCCGAGTGGTGGACGCCGCGGCTCGCCGGGCCGGTTATCGCCGCCGCAGTTGTTCGCCTGACACTGCTGGCGGTCGTGCTTGCCCGGCATGGGGCAGACGCCCTCAACCAGGACGACACCTTCAGCTATCTCGAGCCGGGACGCAACCTGCTGCTGCATGGCCGCTTTTTTGCGGACGGCGTACCGGACCTGTTGCGGACTCCAGGGTATCCGCTTTTCTTGGCCGTCACCAGTCTTGGTGGCCTGTCCGTCGCGGCGGTGGCCAATGTATTGCTATCAGTCTTCTCGGTGATTCTTGTTTGGCGGCTGGGGCGGACGGTCTCAGGCGATTCCCGCGTGGCGCTCGGCGCAGCCTGGATATTCGCTTTTGAACCGGTTTCGATCACTTTTTCTGTCTTCCTGCTGTCGGAGACACTGTTTCTCACCCTTTTTCTTCTCAGCCTGGAGCGGCTGACCGCATTTTTGGACGGGGGGCGCTTGCCGGTGCTCGCTGCGGCTGGAGTGTGGCTGGCTGCGGCAACCTTTGTGCGTCCGGTCACCTATTACCTGCCGGTTGCATTGGCTCTGGGATTGTTTTTCGTGCTGGCGCGCGTGCCCAGATTGCGCTGGAAGGCGCCCGCCGTGCTGCTGATCAGTGTGCTGCCATGGCTGGCCGCATGGCAGATGCGCAATTGGATGGAGACCGGCTACCAGGGATTTACCAGCGTCACGGACATCAATCTGTACTACTTCTGTGCTGCCAAAGTGACCGCCGAAGTGCAGCACAGGAATTACTTCGATCTGCGCCGGGAGTTAGGCTATGACGGCGGCAGAGGCTATGGCCAACAAGCCTATCTCTACCAGCCATATCTCGCGCTTCACCCTGAACAGGCCACGTGGAACCAGGCCCAGCGTCTGGCCTTCATACACTCCGAGGCCACTGGCATTATCCGGCAGCATTCCAAGATTTACTTGCGCATATGTCTCAAGTCCTTGTTTACCTTCTTAACCGACCTTGGAACTGGGAATATCAATAGCCTGCTAAATCCAGATGATCAAAGGCGTTTAGTCGCCGTGGTGAACGAGGGTCTGGATCCCTCGGGGAGCGCGCTTTCCAACGCTAATCCAGCCGTGGTGGCAGAGAAGGCCGTCCTCGCGATTGTGCTCCTGGGATTGTACTTCCTAGCTGCGTGGGGGGGCTTTCGCGGCGGTATCAAACATATGTACCTCTCGCTCCTGCTGGGAGTATCGATGTACTTCCTTGTTCTCTCATCGGCCGCGGGGGGGGGGCGGTTCGCGTTTTCGTCTGCCGGTGATGCCTGTTGTCTGCATTCTTGCCTCCGCGGGAGTGTGCTGTCGAGCGAGGGAAAGAGCACCGCGGGGATGAAGGCTCTCGTAAAGGAACGAACTCCTGGGCGACGCTCCTTATGCGATGGACCGGATTCGACCATCGCCAGGGCTGCCGCGGCGATCGGATAGTCTATGGAGGGAGTTGGCGGCGCGGCAAGCCGGCTCCCTTTACCCATAAATCGCTTCATGCTTCATGTAAAAGGTGAAATTCTGTGATGGATAAGACGGATAAGACTGCAATTATTATCGGCGCGGGCCCGGCCGGACTGACGGCCGCCATCGAACTCCAGCGGCGCTCGGGCATCAAGCCCATTCTGATCGAGGCCAGCCAGCAGGTCGGCGGCATCTCGCGCACCATCCGCTACAAGGGCAACCGCATGGACATCGGCGGCCACCGCTTCTTTTCGAAATCCGACCGGGTGATGCGCTGGTGGCTGGACCTGATGCCGGTAGCGGGCGCCTGCGGTGCGGCCAGCGGCGCCTGCGATGCGGCCAGCGGCGCCTGCGGTGCGGCCGGCCATGGCGATGGTGGCCAACTGAGCTACCAAGGCCAGCAGCGTGAGACTCCCGCGGCCTCCGTGGCTCACGATCCTCAAACAGAGGATCTGGTAATGCTGGTGCGCCAGCGCAAGAGCCGCATTTATTTCCTGCGCCGCTTCTTCGACTATCCCATCAGCCTGAGAGCGGCTACCTTCATAAATCTTGGCATGGTTCGCACGGTGCGCTGCGGCTTCAGTTACATGCGCTCGGCGATCTTGCCGCAGCGCGAGGAGAAAACTCTCGAAGATTTCATCATCAACCGCTTCGGCAAGCAGCTTTACCAGACTTTTTTCAAGTCGTACACCGAAAAGGTCTGGGGCGTGCCCTGCAATGAAATCAGCGCCGAGTGGGGGGCGCAGCGCATCAAGGGGCTTTCGCTGAAGGGCGTGGTGATGCACTTCCTCAAGAAGACCTTCACGCCGGGCCGCTCGGGCGGCATCGCGCAGAAGAAGACCGAAACCTCGCTGATCGAGAGGTTTCTCTATCCCAAATTCGGTCCCGGCCAGCTCTGGGAGCACGCCGCCGAGTTGGTCCGCGAGGGCGGCGGCGAGATTCACTTCGGAATCCGCGTCGACCGCGTCAACGTGGACGCGGGCAAGGTGCTCTCGGTCGAAGGCCTCAACGAAGCCGGGGAGCGGGTGAGCTTTACCGGCGAAACTTTCTTTTCGACGATGCCGGTCCGCGACCTGATTCGCGCCATCTCCGCGCCCGCCCCCGAGAAGGTTCCCGCCGAGGTGGTCGAGGTCAGCGAGGGCCTGATGTACCGCGACTTCATCACCGTCGGCCTCTTGGCCAGCCGGCTCACGGTCACGGAGAAGGACGGCGCTCCACTCAAGGACAACTGGATTTACATTCAGGAGCCCGACGTCGTGGTCGGGCGGCTGCAAATCTTCAACAACTGGAGCCCCTGGCTGGTTAGCGGCCAGAAAGACGGGGGCCAGGCGGCCGGCCGACCGGACAAGGTCTGGATCGGCCTGGAATACTTCTGCAACGAAACCGACCCCTTGTGGAAGCTCTCGGATGAGGAAATGGCGAAGTTTGCCATCGGCGAAATCTCCAAAATCGGCATTCTCAAGGCCGAAGATGTCCTGGATTCCCACGTGGTGCGCGTTCCCAAGACCTACCCGGCCTACTTTGGCAGCTACGATCGCTTCGAGGTGATCCGCCGCTTCACCGACAGCCTTGAGAATCTCTTCCTAGTGGGCCGCAACGGCATGCACAAGTACAACAACCAGGACCACTCGATGCTGACCGCCATGACCGCCGTCGAAAACATCGTCAACGGCGTCACCGCCAAGGACAATATCTGGGCCATCAACACCGAGACCGAGTACCACGAGGAGGCACCTGCGGTGCGGCCAGAGGCTCGCTAGCCGCTCGCAGGAGGTTCGTGGCTTCCCAGGTCTCTGACCGCGTAAATTTGTACCTTCCCACCCTTGCGGCAAGAACAAGTACGCCGCAAGGATGGGGCACCCACATAGGTACAACATCAAGCGGTCAGAGACCTAGGTCTGAAGTTCCAGACCTGGGGCATCCAGCGGTGAACCGGCCCAGCGGGTGGGTTTTCCCGGCGACTTCAAGAACGTTGCCGGGCTGAACCGAGACGCGACTTCCCGGCACACTATATCGTTTGACCGCCAGAGCGCCGCGTTCAGCAATGGAATTCTCTGCATTCCGGTTCCGCAATGGGCGCAGACTGCTTCGGCGGCGGAGCCTTCCGGCCCCCTGCCGGTATATTCTGAAGAGTTGTCGCGGAACGAAACTTACCGCGGCCGGAGATTTCAGGACTCTTGAACCTATGAGCACACAGACGATTGCCGTACACCTGCCCGACGGGGCTATTCGTGAAGTTCCCGCAGGCACGACGCCTTTGGAGATTGCCAACTCGATTTCGCCGCGGCTGGCCGCGGTTTGCGTGGCCGCGCGGCTCAAGCCGCTGGCCATTCCGCAGCCGCTGGAGTGCGACTGCTGCGGTCAGAAGGACTCCGACGACCAGCCGGCCGAGGCCGCGATGTACGCCGCCGGGGACGCCGCTGCGCCGCGCCTGGTGGACCTGGCCACGCCGCTGACCGCCGAGACGCGCCTGGAACTGCTCACCGAGAAGGACCCCGAGGCGCTGAAGGTGCTGCGGCACTCGGCGGCTCACGTGCTGGCCACGGCGGTACTGGAACTCTTCCCCGAGACCAAGCTGGGCCACGGTCCAGCCACCGACGCGGGTTTCTTTTACGACTTCCATCGTGAAAAGCCCTTCACGCCCGAAGACCTGCCGCTGATCGAGGCCAAAATGGCCGAGGTGATCGCGCGGGATGAGCCGTTTGTCCAGGAATTTGCTCCAAGAGATAAAAGCCTGGAAGGCTTTGAGCGTGACGGTGATTTCATGAAGGCCTACTTCGTGAACAAATTCACCGCGCCCGGCGACCAGGTCAGCTTCTACCGCACCGGCAAGTTCGTGGATTTTTGCCGCGGGCCGCACCTGCCCTCGACCGGCCGCGTCAAGGCAGTCAAGATTACCAACCTGGCCGGAGCCTACTGGCTAGGCGACGAAAAAAATCCTCAGTTGCAGCGGATCTACGGCACCGCCTTCTTCTCGAAGAAAGACTTGGACGCCCACTTTGCGCGCCTGGAGGAGTTGGCCAAGCGCGACCATCGCCTGCTGGGCAAGCAGTTGGACCTGTTCAGCATTCAGGAGCTGGCCGGCCCGGGGCTGATTTTCTGGCACCCCAAGGGCGCCCTGATCCGCAAGGTGATGGAGGACTGGATGCGTGAGGAGTGCCTGCGCCGCGGCTACCAGTTGGTCTACACGCCCCACGTGGCCCGCGTAAACCTCTGGCAGACCTCCGGCCACGAGGGTTTCTACGCGCAGAATATGTTCACGCCGATGGAACTGGACGATGCGAACTACCGCATGAAGCCGATGAACTGTCCGTTCCACATCCTGATCTACAAGAATTCGCCCAAGAGCTATCGCGACCTGCCGGTGCGCTACGCCGAACTGGGCAACGTCTACCGCTACGAGCGTTCGGGCACCATGCACGGCCTGCTGCGGGTGCGCGGCTTCACGCAGGACGACGCGCACATCTTCTGCACCCCCGGCCAGATTGAGGACGAAGTGGTGGCCTGCATCGACTTTGCCGAGGCGGTGCTGCACACCTTCGGCTTCCAGGAATTCAAGGTCGAGCTCTCCACCTGGGACCCCAGCGACCGCGCCCACTACGCTGGTTCAGACGAAAACTGGGAGCTGGCGACAGGCTCCCTGCGGAAGGCCCTCGAACGCAAGGGAATCGCCTACAAGACAATCCCCGGCGAGGCCGCCTTCTACGGCCCCAAGATCGACGTGAAATTGGTCGACGTGCTGGGAAGACTGTGGCAGTTGTCCACGGTGCAATTCGACTTCAACCTGCCGGCGCGCTTCGAGCTGGAGTACGTGGGCGAGGATGGTGAGCGCCATCAGCCGGTGATGGTCCACCGCGCCCTGTTCGGCTCGGTCGAGCGCTTCTTCGGCGTGCTGATCGAGCACTACGCCGGAGCCTTCCCGCTGTGGCTGGCGCCGGTTCAAGTGGGTCTTGTCCCCATCAGTGAGCGGCACCACGAATACGCCAGGAAAGTCGAGGCTGAACTCAAGGCCGCCGGCCTGCGCGTCGAAGTGGACGACCGCAACGAGAAGATGAACGGCAAGATCCGCGACTTCGCCAACCAGAAGACGCCCTACATTCTGGTCTTCGGCGACAAGGAGCAGGAGGCCAATGCCGTCAGCGTCCGCACCCGCGGCAAAGGCGACCAGGGCTCGATGCCGCTGGCCAGCTTCATCGCCAAGGCGCAGGCGCTGGTGAAGAGCCAGTCGACGGAGCTCTAGAACATTTTCGGAATGGATGTAGTCCTTTTGAGCGCATTGAATGTAGCTTTTTCTTAAGGGAAAAGCCACTAGAGTATGAGGTTTCGGTCTACAGCAATTCCGAAAATGTTATATTCGCGAAAATCTATCATGGCGTGGATGAAGGTGCGCCCTGGCCCTTCTGACCGGTGGCGTCGCCGTCGGTAATGCGGCTCCAATGGCCCGTGGAATGAGCAGCTTCCGGCGAGGCGAAGTTGATTTTGGTGCGCGGCAGCACAACCAGATCGACGCGGCGGTTTTCGGCGCGCCTCTCGGTGGTGTCATTGCTGGCCACGGGGTGGAACTCGGCGTAGCCGGCGGCCGAGATGCGGTCGGGGGGGATGGCCTTCAAACCGATGAAGATGCGGGCGATGCGGGTGGCGCGGGCCGCGGAAAGCTCCCAGTTGGAGTCGAACTCCGCAGTGTGGATGGGAATGTTGTCGGTGTGGCCCTCGATGCGCAGATCGTAGGCGGTGCGGCCCAGCGAGGCGGCAATCTTGCGCAGCGTGGGCAGCGTCTCGGGCTTGGGGACGGCCGAGCCGGAATCGAAGAAGCCGGCCTCGCGCAGGCTGATGACCAGCCCATCGCGGCCCATCTGGATGGAAACGGTGTGCGTGGCCACCTGGTTGGAGAGTGCCTGCGTCAGTTCCCGGCGCATCTGCTCCAGATCATCCTTTACCTTGGCGGGCGAGAGCACATCCTCTCCCATGACGATATTCATGGCCGTGACCGGCTGCTCGGCTCCGGCGGCGCCGTTTGCGCTTGCGGCCGGCCGGCGCCCGGCGTTGGGAAAGATGCCCAGGGAGCGGAATGCGGAGTCGATGGCCGCCGACACCGGCATCTGCTTTTTCTGATCGGCCTTGGCAAAGGCGAACAGGACGACGAACAGGGCGAAGAGCATGGTGATGAAGTCGGCGTAGGAGACCATCCAGCGCTCCTGGTTGGAGTGGCTCTTACGGGGGCGTGGACTCATGCCGCGCGCTCCTTTGGCTTCGGTTGGGCGTCATTCAGAAAGCCGGAGAGCTTCACTTCGAGCATGCGCGGGTTGATGCCCTCGAGAATGGAGACCACGCCCTCGAGCATCATTTCGCGGCGCTGGTGATCGTCGCGCATGCGGATGCGCATTTTGCCGGCGAAGGGCAAAAAGAAGAGGTTGGCGATGCCCACCCCGTAGATGGTGGCTACGAAGGCCACGGCGATGCCTTTGCCCACCTCCTGAATGTTGTCGAGATTTTTCATCACCTGGATGAGTCCCAGCACCGCGCCCAGGATGCCGATGGTGGGCGAGAATCCTCCCGCCGACTCGAAGACCGCCGGGAGACGCTCCTCGTTCTCCGCGGTCGAGTCCAGGCTGACGCGCATGATCTTGCGCAACTCGCTGGGCTCGGTGCCGTCGACGGCCAGCATGAGAGCCTGCTTGAGAAATGGATCCTGAATGGTTTGCAGGTCGCTGTCCAGCGAGACTACGCCGTTGCGGCGGGCCTTGTTGGCGAAGGCGACCAGCAGTTTGAGCAACTGGTCGTCGTGCTTGCGGGGCGCGGAAAAAATGTGCCCCAGGCTTTTGAAGGCGGCCAGCACGGTGGGGAGCGGAAACTGCAGCAGCACCGCCCCCATGGTGCCGCCAAAGACGATCATGGCCGCGGTTGGCTGCAGAATCTGGGCCAGATTCCCGCCTTCGAGCAGCAATCCGGCGATGATGCCGGCGAGGGCCAGAACGACTCCGCCAACGCTGCCTTTATCCATGGAACAGCTCCTCTATGAATCATGTGCGATGAATCATGTGCGATGAATCATGTGCGGAAAATCAGGTGAGGAGAGCGGCTTTCACCCGTCATCGGTCTTCTTCGGGGTCACGCCGAGCCGGTGCTGGCGCGGGTTTGGAAGGGTTGGAAAGGTCCAGGCTGGTCAGGGAGACGACCCGCTGCAGATCGCCATAGGAGGGCAGCCGCTTGGCGACCGAGGTCAACAGGCGCGCGCGGTAGGCGATGACCCGTTCCATCACTTCGGCGCAGTCCTCGCGCACAATCAGCTTTTCCCCATTGATCAGGGTCAGCATGGTGTCCGGAGACGCCTCGGCGGTTTTGATCAAATCGCTGTTGAGCACCATCGGAGTGCCGTTGAGCCGGGTTAGTTCGATCATCGCCTCTAACTCCTTCGCAAGGGTTATCGGCAGGCGGCGGAAAAAGTTAAAAAGTTAAAGACAGAGCCGGTAAAACTGTCCCCGGCAGGACACAAATGCGGGGTGTGTAAAGCCTGCAACTCCTGCGCCGAAGAAGGCCACAGATGCGGCGGTAACCGAACCGAGAGTAGCAACCCAGAGTTAGTAAAAAATGGGGGCACTTATCGGGGAAAGTCCGCAAATCCACGCATCCACAAGGAGAACCCCATGTCCCTGGGTGTCCTGAATAATCTCAATGCGGTCTATGCTGAGAACAACCTGAACAACACAAGCAGCAGCTTGTCGACTGTTCTGCAACAGTTGTCCTCCGGTTCGAAGATCAACTCCGGCGCGGACGACGCAGCCGGCCTTTCGCTGGTCAATGGCCTCCAGGCCAACGAGCAGGCCCTCACCCAGTCTGCAACCAACGCAACAGAAGGCGTAGGCCTTTTGAAGGTCGCAGATGGCGCTCTCTCGCAAGTGACAAGCCTGCTCAACCGGGCCGTGACGCTGGCTACCGAAGCCTCGAACGGCACCCTCAACTCCTCTCAGGATTCGGCTGCCAACTCCGAGTACCAATCGATCCTGTCGGAAATCTCGAATATCGGCTCGACGACCACCTACAACCAGACGGCGGTCTTCGGCTCCAGCACCAACATCTACACCGGCGACTCCTCGTCCGCCGGCTCGTCGATCGACTCTCTGAACGTCCAATCGCTGTCTTCGTCCAACTTGGGCGACACCAGCGGTGCGATGGTTTACAGCAGCGGCGCCACTGGAAGCAATGTGTTCATCAATTTGTCACTCGATGCCGCCACTGGTCTTCAAACCACGGCTGCCGCCGTTGGCGATACTCTTAATGCTGGTCTCACCACTACGATGGTTGTCAATACCCTGTCCAGCACGGGCACGGTTGTGGCCAACAACATTACGGTTGGCGGCACCAGCGGCTTTGCCAACACAGCTCAGGGAATGATCAACGCGATCAATGGCTCGGGCTTGGGTTTGACCGCCAGCTTCACAACCGCCGCAATCGCGGGCGCGAAAGTCGCTGGCACCGTTGCAGCCGACGACACAGCCTCCGCACTGACCAACACGGGCATCATGATCACGGGTTCAGTAGGCGTTGGCGCCACTCCGACCACGGCTAGCGATAGCGGTTCTGCGACTGCAACAGGCGCCGCTAACACCGATAACCTCACTGGCTCGATCACGCTCCAGGTAGGCAACGGCCCATCAACAACGATTACCATGGCCCAGGTGGCTGCGGCGACCCATGTGACCACCGGAGCTGTCAGCCTCGACAATTTGAAGAGCTATATCAACGCTGACGCGGCCCTCGGGGTCACGGCGGGCGACGCCACAGCCGGTGTGCTGACTTTGGCGAGCACCTCTGCAACCGATCCTGCTTTAAAGATCAACTCAAACCTTACCGACAACTCTCTTGCCACCGGAGCTGCGTCTTTGACCTATACCGCTACTGCCGCATATGGCGCCGGAATCTCTGACCCGGCGTCGGGGTTTGCTGGCACTGGCGTCACGGACAGCACGACAATTCAGACTGCGGACGCCGCAATTTCTCAAGGCACAACAGGCGGTGCGGGCGGTATTGCCACGATCAGTTACACGGACAAAGCCGGCCAGTCGTTGAGCGGCACCGATCTGTCTAACCAGGCAGATGCCCAGACTGCTCTGACAGCGCTCAACTCGGCCATTACCGACGTAGCGGCGCAGGACGGCTACGTCGGCGCGCAGATCAACACGCTGAACTCGGTCAGCTCCGTTCTCGCCACCCAGTCGGAGAACGTGACCGCGGCGCAGAACGCTGTGCAGGCCACCGATTATGCGGCGGCCACCTCCAACATGTCCAAGTACGAAATCCTGAGCCAGACCGGCATCAGCGCCCTGGCCCAGGCCAACAGCATGCAGCAGGAAGTCACCAAGCTGCTGCAGTAAAGCTGAAGAAAGCCTACCGGCGGAAGCCGCTAACCCAGGAAGGACGCCCGCACGGGCGCCCTTTTTGGCGTTCAGGGAAAGATGCGTCGGATAGGCGCGCGGATTTCAAGAAACCGCGGCTAAAGCCCCATCCCCGCATAGCCGATGAACTGTTTGGCTGGAAGGAAATTGCTCCGCTTGTGGGGTGGTGTTGCTCCTAGAGCGAAGATTGAGCGAAGATTTTGAGCATTTTCCAATCTGGCCAGGCAGCGGGTGGTTCTCCGGCTGCTCCAAGCCCGCATGGAGGTCACGATGGGAACGGTAGGACTGAGCTTCGGATCGCCGACCAGCGGAGCTGGTTTCGACGTGAGTACGACGGTCTCCTCGATCGTAGCCAATTTACAAAATGTGGAGACGCCGTGGAAGACCCAGTTAACCACATTGGAGAGCCAGGACACGGCGATCTCCAGCCTGGGAACGCTGTTTTCGACCCCTTCCACCAGCATGAGCAGCCTTACCGATGCCTCGGGGGTGATGGCGGAGAAGGAGGGTTCCAGTTCCAATACCAATGTGCTGACGCTGACCGCGGCCGACTCGACGGCAGTGGCCGGAACGCACACCGTGACGGTGAACAGCCTGGCGGCGACTTCGAGCGGCTACCTGGCCGAGATTCCCAGCGCCTCGACGACGCTCTCTGGATCGATCACGCTGCAGGTAGGCTCCGGCACCGCGTTGACCCTCAAACTGAGTTCCACCGACAACACGCTCTCCGAGTTGGCCTCGACGATCAACGCCTCTGGAGTGGGCATCACCGCCTCGGTGCTGAGCGATTCATCGGGTTCGCGCTTGAGCCTGGTCTCGGGCACCTCGGGGGCGGACGGAAATATTACAGTCAGTGACAATACGATCGCCGCCAGCAAGACGACGCTGAGCGCCACCGTGAAGGCCGGCACGGCGGCATCGGGAAGCACCAGCGCGACGGCCTCCAGCGCCACCCTGATGGGGATTACCAATGCCAGCGATACGCTGACCGGCTCGATCTCCATCCAGGTGGGCTCGGGCACGGCGACGACCCTCACCATCTCCTCGGATAACACGCTCTCGACGCTGGCCACGGCCATCGGCTCGGCCGGCCTCGGCGTAACGGCTTCGGTGGTGACCAATAGCGACGGCTCGTCGAGCCTCAAGATCGTCTCCAGCATGGCCGGGACAGCCAACAATCTGACGGTCGGCTCGAGCATTGTCGACACCAGCAACTCGCTGGGCTACACCTCGGCGGTGACCGGCGCCGACGCCAGCATCACGGTGGACGGCGTCTCGCTGACCAGCGCCTCGAACACCGTCAGCGATGTCATTCCCGGCGTGACCTTCCAGTTGCTGGCTACCAGCACCGCGGCGTCGGACGGAAGCCTGGAGCCGGTGCAGGTGGTGGTCGCCAACTACAACACCGATGTTGTGAGCTCGGTGGAGGCGCTGGTCAGCGACTATAACTCGCTGGTCAGCGCCATGAACACCCAGGAGGGGAACGACAGCTCGGGTAATGCCGAGCCGCTTTATGGCTCGCCCACGCTCACGCTCTTGCAGCAGCAGCTGATGAACGGCATCAACACGCAGAATCCCAACGGCTATCTGACCGCGATCACCGACGGCACGGGTACGATACTCTCCGGTTCGATGAGCATCACTATGGGCTCTGGCACCGCGGATACGATTGTGATCGGCAGCGGAACCAACACCACCAATACCTTTTATACTGGCTCGGCGAGCGGCTACAACACGCTCTCGGGGCTGGCCGCGGCCATCAACGCCGCCACCGCGACGACGCTGAGCGCCACCGTCACGGCGGGCACGGACGCCTCGGGAGACACCAGCGCGACGACCTCCAGCGCCACTCTGACTTCGGTCGACAACGCCAGCGATACGCTCTCCGGCTCGATGACCGTCACGGTGGGCTCGGGCACGGTGGAGAATATCGTGATCGGCGCCGAGCCCAGCACGGGCGCGGCCACCAACACCATTTACACCGGCAGCGGCATCAACACGCTCTCCGGGCTGGCCTCGGCCATCAATACGGACACCAGCCTTGGGTTCACGGCTTCGGTGGTGACCAACAGCGATGGGTCATCAAGCCTGACGCTGAGCTCGGGAACCAGCGGGAGCGACGGGACGCTGACCGTGGCCTCCACCCTGGCCACCGCCGGCCTCGGGGTCACGGCCAGCGTGGTGACCTCGCACGGCTCCTCGACCCTCTCGCTGCTCTCGCAAACCGCGGGCTCCAGCGGGGCATTGGCGGTGACTTCCAGCATTTCGGCCACCCGCGGCACGCTGCTGAACGATTCCATAGCCGTGGCCACATCCACACAGAACGCCACCGGAACGCTGAGTTCGGTTCCCGGCGCCGACACCGATGTTCTGACCGGCTCCATTTCCATTCAGGTGGGCAGCGGCACGGCGCAGACCGTCAATGTGCCGCCTGCTTCCGCCACATCTCCAACGAACAATCTCGCCGGGCTGGCCAGCGCCATCAACACGGCCAATATTGGCGTAACGGCATCGGTGATCACCAACAATAATGGTTCGTTGAGCCTGTCGATTCTCTCTAATACCGCGGGAAGCAGTGGAGATCTGACTATCACTTCCAGCATTCTGGATACCGCCAAGACCAGCACCGCGACGCTGAAATACACCAGTTCGTCGGACATCAACAGCCTGACCAGCCTGGGCATCAGCGTCAACAACGACGGCACGCTGACCCTGGACGCCAACAGTCTGGACTCGGTGCTGAACTCGGACTATAGCGGCGTAGCGGGCTTCTTTCAAAACGCCAACAGCTGGGGCTTGAATTTTTCCGAGATGCTGACTAACTCCGGCACAAGTTCGACGACCGGCATTCTGTCGCTGGCCTCCAGTTCCAACAGCAGTATCGAGTCCTCATTGAATGCGAACATCTCCAAGGAGAATATTCTGATCTCCAAGGAGCAGGTGAGCCTGACCGCGGAATTAAACAGCGCCAACGAAATCATGCAGGAGCTGCCTACCCAGCTGGACGGCGTCAACGAACTCTATTCGGCGATCACCGGATACAACGAGAGCAGCAGCTAGAGCGTTTTTAGCATTGGTGAGGAGTGAGGCCGCGACTGTCATCGGGCTCTTTCCGTCAGGAAACAAGCCACCCGGAGCACAATTGACGGCGCCGCGGCAATTCGGCAGGCGCCTTAACCAAGGAGTTAGACCCCGATGGGAAGTTATCAGGAACATACACTGGATGGCGCTTCGGCCGTTGACCTGGTGGTGGCGCTCTACGACGGGATTATCCGCTTTTTATACGCCGCTTCGTCGGCCGTCGAGCGCGGCGACGAGGCGGCGCGGCGGGCCGCCGTCAAACGGGCGCTGGATATTATCATCCACCTGCAAGCGCGGCTGCGCATGGATGTGGGCGGCCGGCCGGCGCAGGTGCTCAGCGAGTTCTACGCATCGGTCTTCGCGCAGATTCTCCAGGCCTCGCAGTCGGTCTCGCGACAGAAGTTCGAGCACACCATCGGCTGCGTGAGGAATGTGCGTGACGCCTGGCGCCAGGTGGCGAAGGATCCCGAGGTCAACCCGACTCCGCCGCAGATGGACTCGATCTCCGCTGGACGCGGGCAAACGGGCTTCGATCGGGGCGGTTTGAATGAGGAAGCTGCCGCGGGCTCCAGATGGAATGCCTGAGAAACAGGGAACAGGGATCAGGGAACAGCCGGGATGGTCGCACGCAAACCGCGTTTGTCAAGGATCGTGGTTTCCCGCGCTAGCCACAAGAACAATGACGCAGCGAGGATGAGGCACCCAGCCAATCAGCGAGTTGGCGGTATTCTTTGGGGTGCGAATTGTTTTTTCTGTTCCCTGATCCCTGATCCCTGTTCCCTGCTTTCCTCATCCGGCGACGGTCAACTCCTCTTCCAGTTGCTGTTTCCGGTAAAGGCTGGCGTAGTAGCCGTCGCGGGCGAGCAGCTCCTCGTGACGGCCCAACTCGACGATCCGGCCATGATCGAGCACGGCAATCTGATCGGCATGGCGCACGGTCGAGACGCGATGGGAGATCAGGATGGTGGTCGCGGCCTGAATATAGCTGCCGAGGCCGCTCAGAATGCGCTCTTCGGTGTAGGTGTCCACGCTGGCCAGCGCATCGTCGAGGATGAGAATGGATGGCCGCCGCAGCAGCGCCCGGGCGATGGCCGAACGCTGTTTCTGGCCGCCGGAGAGGGTGACGCCGCGCTCGCCCACCATGGTTTCAAAGCCTTGGGGAAACTCCTCGAACTCCTGGCGGATGTGCGCCGCCTCGGTGGCCTCGAGCATCGCCTCCGGGCTGGCCTCGGGCGCGCCGAAGGTCAGGTTTTCGCGCAGCGTAGCGCTGAAAAGAAAGGTCTCCTGGGGCACCATGCCGATATTGCGCCGCAGCACGGCCAAGGGATAGTCGCGCACCGGGCGGCCGTCGATCAGCAGTGACCCGGCGGGCGCTTCATAGAGCCGGGCAATCAGGCTGACCAGGGTGGATTTGCCCGCGCCGGTGGGACCGACGATGGCCAGGCTGGAGCCGGCGGGAATCTTGAGCGAAACCTTGCGCAGCACCTCCGCCTGGCCGGAGGCGCCGCCGTAGCTGAAGCTCAAATCGCGGAATTCGATCTCGCCGCGGAGAACGGCGCCGTCTGGAATGGAAGGGTCGGCGGCCGCGTCGTCGATGGCCGGCTTGGCGCGCAGCAGCTCGTCAACGCGCTTGACCGAGGCGGTGCCGCGCTGGAAGATATTCACGACCCATCCCACCGCGATAATCGGCCAGGTGAGCAGGACCATGTAAGTGTTGAAGGCCACGAACTGGCCTACGCTGATCTGATGGGAGAGCACCAGGTGGCCGCCGGCCAGCAGGGTGATGACCATCGAAATGCCCAGGATGAACTCCAGCGAGGGCCACAGCATCCCCATCAGTTGAACCAGCTTGAGGGAGCGGGCGATGTACTGGCGATTGAGCCGCTCGAAGAGGCTGATCTCCGACTCCTCGCGGGCAAAGGCGCGCACCAGCCGGGCGCCGGAGTAATTTTCCTGGGCCTGGGCGCTGATCTCGGAAAAACTGGCCTGGATGCGCTCGAAGCGGTCGTGAATCCGGCTGCCGAAGTACTGCACCAGCACGCTGGCCACGGGCATCGGCGCCCAGGCCACCAGGGTCAGCCAGGGGCTGATGCGCAAGAGGAAAAACAGTGCGCCGACGGTGAAAAAAACCGTGTTGGCGCTGTACATCAGGGCCGGGCCGAGCAGCATTCGCACCGCATTCAAATCATTTGTCAGCCGGGCCATGATGTCGCCGGTGCGGTAGCGCTGATAGAAGTCCGCGTCCTGCAGTTCCAGCTTGCGGAAGAGGTCGTTGCGCAGGTCGAACTCGATGTCGCGCGAGATGCCGATGAGAATCCAGCGCTGGGAGTAGAGGAAGACGCCTTTGACCAGGGAAATGGCGATCAAAAGGCCGGCGAAGAGGAGGATTCTCCGGTGGCTGATGCCATGGCCCATCTCGTCGATGGCTCTCTGAATGATCTGGGGAAAGAGCACCCAGATGGCGTTGGCCGAGATGCAGGCGAGTGTGCCCCACAGGTATCTCCAGCGGTAGCGGCGCATATAACCGAAGAGGGGGGCGAGGTCGCGGAACATGGTTTTATTGTACGGGGGAGCGTGCCAGGCGCCGGATGCGGTTTATCGGCTGGATGAGAGGCGCGGGCTGACAAAAGTCCTCCTTGCCGCCTGCTTCGCTAGCGCCGCCGGTTGAAGTGCGGCGGGGAACTGCCGATGGATCATAGAGCGGAATTTGTTTGCCACATAAATCTTCGTTACGCAAAGGTTACGGCCGTGGCCTCTCAAGCTGCCGATAAAACGACAAACCGGGAAGATGAAACGGCAAGCGGGAAAAGGCCACGGGCAAGGAGCGCCGGCGCCGCCAGCGCTTCATCTGCGATGGAATTGCCGAGACCGTGGTCATTCATGCCGAATGCCTGTTTCGTGGAACGGTCCGGGACATCAGCGAAACCGGCTGCTACATCATGACCCGGGCCTGTTTGCATCTGGAGCGGCTGACCCTGGTGAATATTCGTTTCACGGTGAACGGCAACCATTATCGAACACAAGCGCGCGTCATGGATGTGCGGCCTGGTCAGGGCGTGGGAGTGGAGTTTTTGTTTGCTGATCAGGAGGCGGAGGCCGCGCTCAGGGGATTGATCTATACGCTCGACGCCATGGCCTCGAGGAGGCAAGCGAAAATAGCTGAATCGTCCTAGGTAGGCGTTCTGAGCAGCAGGTAGCCGCCCACCAGTCCGAAGAGCACATCCGCGGCCCAGGCGGACAGCGGGGCGGGCAGGTAGCTCACATTGCCCATGGCGCCAAAGAGGCCATCGACGACCCAGTAAGCCAGCGCCACGGCAATGGCCACGGCGATGCCGGTGAGTGAGCCGCGGCGGCCCATTGAGAGCGCGAAGGGAATGGCCAGCACGGCCATGATGACGGTGGCGAAGGGGTAGGCGAGCTTGTGCCACAGGGCGACGCGCAGCTTCACGGTGTCGAAGCCGCTCTGGCCGAGGTCGCCGATGTAGCGGTCCAGTTGGCCGAAGTTCATCTCCTGCGCCTGCAGGCTCTCTTTTTTGAAGTAGCCGGGCTCTTCGTGAATCTCCGCGAAGGTGGTTTGCTGGAATGCATTGAACGCGGTGATGTTGGCGCCCTTGAAGTCGCGCTGCCAGCCGTTCAGAAAGAGCCAGGAGCCGGTTGCGGGGTTCCAGACCGCGCGGGCAGCGAAGATGCGCCGCGAAAGCGCAAAAGTGGAGCGGTCAAACTCGAAGAGGGAGAGATTGGCGAACTGGTCGCGGTCCGGATCGAAGAACTGGTAGTAGAAGATGCGGCCCGGTTCGCCCGCGCGCGGCTGGCCGAAGATCCAATTCTCTTCCGGGTGCAGGACGGTCTGCGGCGGACGGCCCTTGATGACGTTGTGCAGCGCCTCCTGCCGGCGGTTGGCCTGGGGCAGATAGAACTGGTCGAAGAGAAACAGCCCGACGGCCAGAATGGTGGCGATGGAGACGATGGGAACCACCAGCCGGTAAAGGCTGACGCCGGTGGCCTTCATGGCGATGATCTCCGAGTTGCGGTTGAGCACGCCGAAGATGACCAGCACGGCGATCAGCACGGCCAGCGGGGTGATCTGGTAGATCATGCTGGGACCCAGGTTGATCAGGTAATCGCCGATCAGGGAGAGCGCAATATGGTTGCGCAGAATGTCGCCAATCAGCTCAAAAAAGGTGAAAACCAGCATGAGCATGACAAAGCCGGCCAGGACCAGGGAAAAAGTATTGAGAAATTCGCGCACCACGTACTCATCGAGGATGCGGGGAAAGACGCCGCGGGCGGCCACGTGCTGGGAGTGCGGCTGCAGCCTGCTCCGCAGGCCATTGCGCGGGGCGCCGTGGAATCTGGCTGGAAGGGCGAATCGAGGCTTGGAGGCGCGCACGGTCCAACTGGCAATGGCATTCAGAACGCGGCCGCCCGTGGCCATCTCCCACAGCAGGAAGAGGCCGCCAGCGGCGAAGATGAGGTTGGCCGACCATACCGCAAAAAATGCTGAAATCCAGTTCTGCTTGCCCAGCGCGATGCCCGTCGAGGAGAGCAGGTAATAGACGAAAACCAGCAGAATGGTGAAGATCCAGGCGAAGCTCTTGCCGCCGCGTCGCGAGGTTACGCCCAGCGGAACGCCCACCAGCATCAGCACCAGGCAGGCCGCCGGATAGGCGAAGCGCTTGTGCATCTCGATCAGAAACCGCTTGCCGCCGGGCAAGTGGCTGCGTTTCAGCAACTCGCTCATGGGCATGGCGTAGATGTCTGTGTCCATGCGCCCCAGATGGGTCTCGCTTTGCTGGCTGGCGGCCAGGGGCATGTCGGTAAAGTCGAAGGTGGAGATGTTGTACTGTTGCGGCTGGCCGGCTACCGTCTCGTGACGGGCGCCGTCGCGCAGCCGCATGAGCAACTCCTGGCCGGAACCGCCGGCCACGGTGGCCGAGGCGGCGGTGGTGAGCTGCGGATTGGCGGGTTCGGTGGTGTCGGCCATGAAGACCTGGCGCCAGTTGGCCGCGCCGGTTCCCGAGCGCACATCCTGCACGTAAAGGACGAAGTTGCGAAAATCCTCGTCGAAGACGCGCGGCTCAATCTCGTAGGAGGCCTGTATGGCCAGGGCTTTGTCCATTGACAGAATGGCCCGGTTGGCGCGCGGAGCCAGATAAAGGGAGTTGGCCAGCCCCAGCAGCGTGCCGCCGATGGCCGCGATGGAAGCCACGCGCACAAAGTAGCCAATGCCCAGGCAAGAGGCGCGCATGGCGATGATCTCGCTGTCGGCGGCCAGGCGGCTCAAGCCCAGCAGCACACCCACCAGCACCGCCATGGGAATGGTGACCATAAAAAAGTTGGGCAGGGTGAAGAGGACAATCTGCACCACGCTGGTGAAGGTGGAACTGTTGCGGACCACCATCTCCAGAATGCGGGGCAACTCCTTCATAAAGAGGATGAAGGTGAAAATCACGCATCCGATCAGCGCGTGGGAGAGAATTTCGCCGAGGATGTAGCGGGTCAGGATGCGCACAGGCAGGCTCTGAAGTTAGTTTATCGTGCCGGAGTGTTTTGTGCGCCGCTGAGTGCACTGGGCGCCATTCTTGTGCGCTCTCAGCGCGAGGGAATTTTCTCAATTTTGCGAGCGTATAGCGAGCGTCTGCCGCACCGCAGGTGCCCAGCCGCGCAGGCGCAGGCTGTTGGCCAGCACGCTGACGGAGCTGAGGGCCATGGCCGCCGCGGCCAGCCAGGGGCTGAGCAGAATGTGGAAGTGCGGATAAAGCGCGCCCGCGGCCAAGGGAATGCCGAGCAGGTTGTAGCCGGCGGCCCAGACGAGGTTCTGGCGCATTACGCGCAGGGTCGAGCGGGCCAGATCGAGCGCGGCGGGAATGGCGGCGGGCTGTGCGCGCAAGAGCAGCACGTCGCCGGCCTCCTGGGCCAGATCGGCGCCGGTGCCCATCGCAATGCCCGCGTCGGCCTGGGCCAGGGCGGCCGCATCGTTGATGCCGTCGCCCACCATGGCCACGCGCAGGCCGCTCTGTTGCAGGGCGCGAATGCGGGCCAGCTTGCCGGCCGGGTCCAGTCCTGCTTCCCACCCCAGCGACGAAGACCCGTCGCTGGGGGAGCCGGCTTCAATCCCGGTGATGCCCGCCTGCCGGGCGATGGGCGCGGCAGCGGCAGCCGAGTCGCCGGTCAGCATCAGCACGCGCAGACCGGCGCGTTGCAATGCGGCCACGGCCTCGGCCGCATCGGGGCGCAGGGCATCGCGGGCGTCGAAGCAGCCGGCTACGACGCGGTCCAGAGCCATCCACAGTCGCGTCACGCCCGGCTCCAGCGGCGCAATCCCCTTCGGCAGCGGAATGAAGAACTCCTGGAAGAGCGCTTCGTTGCCCAGCAGGCAATCGTGGCCTTCTACCTTGGCGGTAAGTCCGCGGCCGGGCAGAATCTGCACCTCTTCGGCGGGCGGCCAGGTCAGTCCGCGCAGTTTTGCCTCGTCCACAATGGCGTGGGCCAGCGGATGGTTTGATCGCTCCTCGGCAGCCGCAGCCAGGCGCAGCAGGCCGTCTTCAGCGCGGCCCAGATTGGCGGCGGAAATGCGCTCTTGACCAGGAACTTCTGCGCTTTGAAAGGGCGCGGCTTTAGCCGCGCCGCCGGATAGCCCAAATGGAGAATTGGGCTTTGGCCCTTGAGGGGAGGCATTTTCAGAAAGTTGCATTCCCTCGGCGGCTAAAGCCGCATCTGCATTTGGCGTTTCAACGGCACGGCTAAAGCCGTGCCCTTTCAAAACAGCTTGGTTTTCCCTGGCTTGCGCAAGCAGATGAACGGCCTTCAGCACCGGCCGGCCCACGGTCAGCGTTCCGGTCTTGTCCAGCACGATCACGTCCAGGTGCGCCAATCGTTCCAGCGCCTCGCCGCCTTTGAAGAGCACGCCAAGTTGCGCACCGCGCCCCACGGCCACGGTCAGCGCGGCGGGCACGGCCAATCCCATGGCGCAGGGGCAGGCAACGACCAGCACGGCGACGGTCGCGGCCAGCGCCATTTGCAGTGAAGCGGTGGCAGCAAGCCAGATCACGAAGGTGAGCGCGGCCAGCGCCAGCACCACGGGCACGAAGATGGAACTGGCGCGGTCGGCCAGCCGCTCCATGGGACAGCGCGAGCCTTGCGCCTGAGCAACCATTCGACCAATCTGCGCCAGCAGGGTGGCCTCGCCCAGCGACTCCGCCCGGCAGGTCACGGCGCCGTCGTAGTTGAGCGAACCGGCCAGAACGCGGCCGCCAACTTCGCGGTCGAGCGGCGTGGATTCGCCGGTCAGCATCGACTCGTCCACGGTGGTGCGGCCTTCAAGAATCGTCGCGTCCACCGGGAAGCGTTCCCCCGGCAGGACCAGCACACTGTCGCCCGGTTGAATCTCTTCGAGGGGGACAACTGCTTCTACGCCGTCACGGATGCGGCGAGCGGTGGCCGGACGCAGCCGGGAGAGCGAGTCGAGAGCGGCCAGGGCGCGGCGCTTGGCGCGGCCTTCCAGCGCTTTACCCAGCAGCAGAAATCCTAGAATCAGCAGAACCGCGTCGAAGTAAACCTGGCGGCCCGGCGCGGGCCAAAGCGTGGCGTAAGCGGAATAGACGAAGGCTACGCCCGTCCCCAGGCTGACCAAGGTGTTCATATTCGTCGTGCCGTGGCGCAAACCGCGCGCCGCGCTCAGGTAAATTCCACGGCCCGCCCAGACCACGATCGTTGCGGTAAGAATGAGCAGGAACCAGCGCAGAAGCTCCGGCGGCAGCGCGAAGAGCCAAGGCAGCAGGCGCATCAGGACGTGATCCAGCGCGCCCATTCTTTCATTTGGAGAGGCTCCCAGCGGCATGGCCAGCAGCATGGCGGACGCGCCGGCGATGAGCGCGGCAAAAGCCTTGCGTTCAGCTCCGGCTTCGAGGGCGTTGGAGGGGTTTTCCGGAGAAGCGCCGGGGCGGGGAAGAACGGCGTCATAGCCAGCCGCGCGAATGGCTTCGACCAGTTGCGCCGGAGCGATCCGGGCCGGATCGAAGACTACGCTGGCGCGATGGGCCATCAGATCGACGCGTGCCGATTCCACTCCTGCGGTCTCCCGCAGCGCCGTTTCCACATGATGCTGGCAGGAGGCGCAACTCATCCCCAGCACGGGCAGCGTGAGGGATTCTGTCACAGGCGGGGCCATGGGCGGAGTTACGCTTCCAGGCGCGCCGCAAAACCGGCCCTGGCCAGAGCGGCAACGGCCAGTTCGACGGGAGCCGGGTCGAGGTTGGAGGTAAACCGCGCCTCGCCGAGGCTCACCTCGCCAACCATTATTCCCTCGATTGCCGCCAGGGTCTGGTTGACGCGGCGAACGCAGGAGCCGCAGTGCATTCCATCAATACGCAGCGTGAATTCCGCCATTGTCTTCTCCTGTTCGTCTTTGATAATACGCCGAGGAAAAAGACGCACGGCCTGCGGACTTGTGTTGCGTGGATGGGCGGCGGGGGGGCTATCGTAAGAGGGGTTACGGCATTCGGAGAATCATGCGGAGAGAGTTTCCTTTGGCGCCGGTGATGGGCGTGGGCACGAGCCTTGAGAAACGAAATGCGAGAGGACGGGTGAAAGCGATCAAGAGGCTGTGGTGGGTTGCGGGTGTGCTGGTGGTGGTTGCTGCGTTTGGCTTCTGGGCGCGGCCGGTCAGCTACTTCAATGAAGCGTTGTACGTGCGGGAGCGCATTTCGGGCGTGGAGAACCGCTCGGTTCAGGTTGCGGGCCATTGCGTGCATTACCTTGCAAGGGGGCCAGCCGGTGGGCCGGTGGTGGTGCTGGTGCATGGGCTGGGCGGACAAGCCGAGGACTGGCGGAACCTGGCCCCCTATCTGGCGAAGGCCGGTTTTCGCGTCTATCTTCCCGATCTGCCCGGCTACGGTCGCAGCGAGCGGCCTGCGGACTTTTCCTACTCGATGCACGATGAGGCTGAGGCGGTGGTGGGCTTTCTCGATGCGCTGGGGTTGCATCGGGTGGACCTGGGCGGCTGGTCGATGGGCGGCTGGATCGTGCAGCGGGTCGCCAGCGAACATCCAGAGCGGGTCAGGCAGCTGATGCTGTTTGACTCGGCCGGCATTGACGAGAAGCCGGCCTGGGATATGCGGCTGTTTACGCCGACCACGCCCGCCGAACTCAACCAACTGGAAGCGCTGCTGATGCCCAATCCCCCCAAGGTGCCGGGCTTCATCGCGCGGGACATTCTGCGCGTGTCAAAAAAGGACGCCTGGGTGATTCACCGCTCGGTCGATGCGATGCTCACCGGCCAGGACACCACCGACAAGCTGCTTCCGGGGCTCAAGATGCCGGTGCTGATCGTATGGGGCGCCGAGGACCGGCTCACCCCGCTCAGCCAGGGTGAGAGGATGCATCGCCTGGCGCCACAATCCGAATTGGAGGTCTTCCCCGGCTGTGGCCACCTGGCTCCCGTCCAGTGCGCCGCCCAGATCGGACCCAAGGTCGTGGAGTTTGTGAAGCAGTAGGGTTGCCTGGCTTCTCACCCTTGCAACAGACCGGGCTGAATCGCAGGTCTCAAAATCCAGAATCTTCGGCAAGCTCAGGGCAGGCTCTGGGGCGCCCTGAGCTTGATCGCTGAGGCGTGGAGGGCTACACACCGATAATGTCGCAGAGTTCCTTGACGGCTGCGGCGCTTCTTTTGAGGGCGGCGTCTTCCTCGTCGGTGAGCTTGATCTCGATAATCTGCTCCAGTCCGGCGGCGCCCAGTTTGCACGGCACGCCGATGCAGTAGCCGTGGATGCCGTACTCGCCTTCCAGGTAAGCCGCGCAGGGCAGAATCTTCTTCTTGTCCTTGAGAATAGCCTCGGCCATCTCGACGGCCGCCGCCGAAGGCGCATAGTAGGCGCTGCCGCTCTTCAACTGCTTCACGATCTCCGCGCCGCCGTTGCGCGTGCGCTGCACCATCGCGTCGATGCGCTCCTTGGGGAGCAGTTCGGTGATCGGAATGCCGGCTACGGTCGTGTAGCGAACCAGCGGGACCATGGTGTCGCCGTGGCCGCCCAGGATAAAGGAGTTTACATTCTCCACGCTCACGTCCAGCTCCGCCGCGATGAAGCTGCGAAAGCGGCCCGCGTCGAGAACGCCGGCCATGCCCAGAACCCGTCCGCGATTGAAGCCGGAGAGGCGGTAGGCGGCCTGCACCATGGCGTCCAGCGGATTTGAGACGACGATCAGAATCGACTCGGGCGAGTAGGCGACCACCCTCTCGATCACCGTGGCCATGATCTTGAAATTGGTGTTCAGCAGGTCGTCGCGGCTCATGCCGGGCTTGCGGGCAAGGCCGGCCGTGATGATCACAATGTCGCTGTTGGCGGTGGCGGCGTAATCGTTCGCGCCGGTAATGTGGACGTCGGATTTTTCGATGGGAAGAGCCTGCAGCAGATCCAGCGCCTTGCCCTGGGGCACCCCTTCGACCACGTCGATCAGCACCACATCGGCCAACTCCTTGGCCATGATCCAGTGCGCGGCTGTTGAGCCGACGTTGCCGGCGCCCACAATGCTGACTTTCTTGCGCATTCATCCCTCCTCGGGGAATGGGTTAAAGCAGGGAATAGGGAACAGGGAACAGGGAACAGAAAACCCTCTTTCATTTCTGCAATTTGTTCATCATAGCCACCAGCATCCGGCTAACCTCGCCGGAAAGACTATCTGCCAATTGTCTTGATTCTTCCGAGCCAAAGCCCAAAGTTTCTGAAATCACAAGCTGTGTTTGTAATTCGCAGTTTGAACCCCGTGCATGGCCAAGAAATAGAAGATATTCTCCCGTTGTCGATCTGCCATATCCCTCAGCAATATTGCTGGCGACAGAGACGGCTGCACGACGCAGTTGATTGGTTAGGCCGAATCGTTCTGATGCTGGAAAAGGAGAGGTGAGTTTGTAAACCGCTATGGTCATTTGAACTGCTCGCTGCCACACCACAAGATCCTTGAATGACTCGCCCATATCCTATCCCCGCTTTCTGTTCCCTATTCCCTGTTCCCTGCCTTTACAGGTTGCCGATGATCCGGGTGGCAAACTCGCTGGTGCCCACCTTGGTGGCGCCGGCGGTCTGGCGTTCGAAGTCGTAGGTGACAAACTTCTGCAAAATCGTCTTTTCGAGCGACTGCTCGATCAGCCGGCCCGCTTCCTTCCAGCCGATGAAATTCAACATCATCACGCCCGAGAGGATTAGCGAGCCGGGATTGATCATGTCCTTGTCGGCGTACTTTGGCGCTGTGCCATGCGTGGCCTCGAAGACCGCGTAGCCGTCGCCGATGTTGGCGCCGGGCGCGATGCCCAGGCCGCCCACCTGCGCCGCCGCGGCGTCGGAGATGTAGTCGCCGTTGAGGTTGGTGGTGGCCAGGACGCTGTGCTCCTCGGGCCGGATGATGATCTGCTGGAAGATCGAGTCGGCGATGCGGTCGTTGATGAGCAGCTTCGACTTCCAGGCGCCGTGGCCGTGCGTCTGGCCGATCGAGTCGAGCACCGAGCTGACCTCGGCGTAGACCGAATCGCGGAAATCCGCTGAGGCGAACTCCAGGCCAGGCTCGATCAGCGCGGCGTTTTGTTCAACCGTCAGGCCGGGGCGAGCGTCGAGGTTGCCCAGAATCCAGCTCTCGCGCTCGGTGACAGTAGCAGCGCGGAACTCCTCGACCGCGACCTCGTAACCCCACTGGCGGAAGGCTCCCTCGGTGAACTTCTGAATGTTGCCCTTGTGGACCAGAGTGACGCTCTTGCGCCCTGTCTCCAGAGCAAATTTGATGGCAGAGCGCACCAGCCGCTTCGAGCCGAAGATGGAGATTGGCTTGATGCCCACGCCGGAGTCGGCGCGCACCTTCTTCTTGCCGCCCTTGAGCAGGTCGTTGTTCAGAAAATCGATCAGCCGGCCGGCCTCGGCCGAGCCCTCTTGGAACTCGATGCCCGCGTACACGTCCTCGGTGTTCTCGCGGAAGATGACAATGTCCATCTTCTCGGGGTGCTTCACCGGGCTGGGGACGCCCTGGTAGTACTTCACCGGCCGCACGCAGGCGTATAGGTCGAGCAGTTGGCGCAGGGCCACGTTGAGCGAGCGGATGCCGCCGCCGACCGGCGTCGTCAGCGGTCCCTTGATGGAGACTCTCAGGTCGCGCGCCGCGGCCACCGAGTCGTCGGGAAGCCAGGAGTTGAACTGGCGGAAAGCCTTTTCGCCGGCGAAGATCTCAAACCAGCGGATGGCCCGCTTGCCGCCGTAGGCCTTTTCCACCGCCGCGTCGAAGACCCGCCGCGCGGCCTTCCAGATGTCGCGCCCCGTGCCGTCGCCCTCGATGAAAGGAATAATGGGGTTATCGGGCACCTCGAACTGCCCGTTTTTGTACTCGATTGGCTGGCCGTCTTGCGGCAGTTCCAGGCCGTTATAGGTGGTTTGCATCGGCTTTGGAGCACCTCTTCCTCCAGTGTAATCGGAGCAGGAGGCTGCCGCCGGCGATTCAGCGGTTGCAGTGGCGGGCCAGAGTGGTTCCGCGGCTACTGGTCCCTGGCCGCCTTGAAGCCGTCCCCCTCGAAGCGGGGAATCCCAAAGTGGCCGCGCAGGTGGAGCAGGTCAATGGGGCTCAGATCGCCCTTCAGGGTCACCAGCACGAGGCTCCGGGGAGTTTCCGCCAGCAGCACCGCGCCGCGCACGTTCACGCCGTCCAGGGTCAGCCAGAGGTCGGTTGTCCCGTTTGCCCCATTGTGCAGTGGGCTGCCGGCGCCGGTGGTGTTCACCATGTGCTTCCAGCCGCGCTGATGATAAGCCTCGCGGATGGCCTCCACCTGCGCCGGGTCCGCCGCGCCGGCCGGGCCGAAGCGCAACAGGTGCACGCTGATGCCATCCAGCTTGCCGATGGCCTGGCGGGTCTCCGGGTCCGCGTCTGAAAGCAGGCTGGAGGCTGCGGCGAGCATCGTACGGTCCAGCGTGAAGCTGGATTTGCTCGCGGCCTGCGCGCTCAGTTGCTCCAGGGCGGGAGGCGTCCACTCCAGAACTACCGCGGCGGGCTCGGAACTTGCCCCCGAATCGGCCGCAACGGCCGCCGCCGGGTTTTGGGGGGCTTGCTGTGGTTCCGAAGTCGTCTGTGCCAGCGCTGGAAGGCAGCCGACGCCCGCGCTCAAAATGCAAATTCCAACCCACTGCAATCTCTTCATGCTCTTTTAAACGCGGCCGACGGCAAAAAGTTGCTTTGAACGCTCTTAGCGTGCCCGGAATGGGAGCCGGATGGACCCCTCTCCGGCCGGGGACGCGGCCGTTCCGTGTAAAGGAGAGATGAAATCGCGGCAAAGGCTGTATTCACCCCTCCGGATGCGATAAACTCATGCGGGCACACTTTAAAAAGCCATAATCTTCAAATCCACGGAGGACACATAGAAATTGGGAAAAAGCATGGTCCCGAAGAAGCTGTTTTTCACCAAGGGCGTAGGCAAACACAAGGAGCGTTTGACCTCCTTTGAGCTGGCGCTTCGGGATGCGGGCATTGCCTCGCAGAATCTGGTGCGCGTTTCTTCCATCTTTCCGCCGCAATGCAAGATGCTGACCCGCAAGGAAGGCCTCACCTACCTGAATCCCGGCGAGGTGGTTTTTGCGGTGATCGCGGAGAACTCGACGCGTGAGCCGCACCGGCTGCTGGTGTCGAGCATCGGCGTCGCCATTCCCGCGGATAAAAACACTTACGGCTACCTGAGCGAGCACCACAGCTTTGGCGAGACCGAGGAGCAGGCCGGCGAATACGCCGAGGAACTGGCGGCCGAGATGCTGGCCACCACCCTGGACGTGGACTTCGACCCGGACAAAAGCTGGGACGAGAAGAAGGAGATCTACCGCATCTCGAATAAAATTGTCCGCACCAGCAACGTGACGCAGTCGGCGATGGGCGACAAGCGCGGACTGTGGACCACCACGATTGCCGCCGCCGTCCTGATCCTGGGAGAGTAGCAACTCGGCGGTACAGTTGCAAATCGCAGATTCTGGAGGGAGCAGGGGCTTCAGCCCCCTGAAAGAGAGCGAATTCGCAGGGCCTTCAGGCCCGGTCTTTCTCCGCTTTTACAGGCTTTGCAGGAAGTGCAACTGTAGTGCCGGGTTTGGCAACCTTGATCCCCAAACCTGGCCCCGTTCACGAAGAGGAAAGCCGGCATCTTATGGCAAAGACGCGTAAATACAATGTCGGGCTGGTGCAGATGCGCATGAGCGCCGACCCGGAGGCCAACTTTGCCTCCGCGCTCGGCCACATCCGCGAGGCGGCGCGGCTGGGGGCGAACATCGTCTGCCTGCCGGAGCTTTTCCGCACCCAGTACTTCTGCCAGCGCGAGGAGCCGCGCCTCTTCGATCTGGCCGAGCCCATTCCAGGGCCCTCGACGGCCAAGCTCTCCGAACTGGCGCGGGAGCTGCGGGTGGCCATCATCGCCTCGCTCTTCGAGCGCCGCGCGCCGGGGCTCTATCACAACACGGCCGTCACCTTGAATGCCGATGGCGCTATCGCCGGGGTTTATCGCAAGATGCACATTCCCGACGACCCGCTCTTCTACGAAAAGTACTATTTTGCGCCCGGCGACCTGGGTTTTCAGGCTGTCGACACCGCTTTTGGCCGCGTGGGCACGCTGGTCTGCTGGGATCAGTGGTACCCGGAGGCCGCACGGCTGACCGCTCTCAAAGGCGCCGAGGCGATCTTCTATCCCACCGCGATTGGCTGGCATCCGGCTGAAAAAGATGAGTTTGGCGCGGCGCAGTACGCGGCCTGGCAGACCATTCAGCGCTCGCACGCCATCGCCAACGGGGTTTACGTGGCCAGCGTCAACCGAGTCGGCCTGGAGCACGGCGTCGTCAAGGGCCATCGCGCCCCCGATTCGAGCGGGGGGCAGGGAATCGAGTTCTGGGGCGGCAGCTTTCTGGCCGACCCTTTTGGCCGCATCATCGCCAAAGCCTCGCACGACGCCGAGGAGATTTTGCTGGGCGAGATCGACCTCGGCCTGATCGAGGAAACCCGCCGCAACTGGCCTTTTCTGCGCGACCGCCGCATCGACGCCTACGCGCCGATTTCCAGCCGCTTTCTTGACCCGGTGAACTCCTGGACGGCGGACGGAGATCCCAAGTAAAAATGTCGGCTCCATCGATAACCCCACGAACGCCATATCAACTGGGCTACCGCATGCCCGCCGAGTGGGAGCCGCACCAGGCCACCTGGCTGGCCTGGCCGCACAACGCCGAGGACTGGCCGGGCAAGTTCCAGGCCATCCCCTGGCTTTACGCGGAGATCGTCCGCCTGCTCGCGGCGCACGAGCAGGTGCATCTTCTGGTCGAGGACGCCAGGGCCGAAGGCCGCGTGCGGGGAGTCCTCGAACGCGCCGGGGCCAATCTCGACCGGGTCAGCTTTCACCTGTGGCCGACGGACCGCGTTTGGACGCGGGATTCGGGACCGATTTTTGTGCGCAACGCCGAGGGCCGCGTCGCGATTACCAACTGGCGCTTCAACGCCTGGGCAAAGTACTCCGACTGGCAACTCGACGACCAGATTCCGGGCCGCGTGGCGGAAGTGCTCGGCATGTCCGTCTGGGAACCTGCGGTTCGGCTGGCGGATGGTTCCTCGCAGCGATTAGTCCTCGAAGGCGGCTCCATCGACACCAACGGCCAGGGCATTCTGTTGACCACCGAGGAGTGCCTGTTGAGCGAGATTCAGCAGCGCAATCCCGGCCTCACGCGCGCCCAACTAGAACAGGCTTTTTCGGATTTTCTCGGCATCGACCAGGTCATCTGGCTCGGCTGTGGCGTGGCCGGCGACGACACCCACGGCCACATCGACGACATCGCCCGCTTTGTCGGGCCCACGACCATTGTCGCCGCCGTCGAGCCGGACGCTAGCGACCCCAACCACGCTCCTCTGGCCGAAAACCTTTCGCGGCTGAAGGCTGCCCGCACCCTCGATGGCAAGCCGTTTGACCTGGTCGAACTGCCGCTGCCCCGGCCGGTCATTTTCAGCGGCCAACGCCTTCCGGCAAGTTACGCCAACTTCTACATCGCGAATAACCTGGTTCTGGTTCCCACCTTTCACGATCCCCATGACCGCCTTGCGCTGAACACACTGGCCGAGGTTTTTCCCGGCCGCGAGGTCATCGGCATTCACTCTGTCGATCTGGTCTGGGGCCTCGGCACGCTGCACTGCATGACCCAGCAGCAGCCGGCGGCTGGCGGCGTGGTTTCGGGGTAGAATGGTGCTATCAGGGAGGGATTCGGATGAGCTTGAACATAAAGGAAGTGATTCAAATTGCACGAGCGCAGTTCAAAGAACTGCTTCCCGAGCTCGCCATGGAGTCCGCCGACGTTCGTTTGGAAGAGATTCAGCGGGAGGGCGAAAATTGGGCCATTACGTTTAGTGTTCCCAATCCAAGCCGCAGCACAGACGAATTGCTCTTAGGCTTAAGAAACGCCATGCGAATGGCGAGAATTGCCAAAGTTATCGTTGTCGATGGTTCGGACGGGCAACTGGTTGCCCTTAGGCAGCTGGCGGCATGAAGGTAGCGGATAACCCGCTGCTCAAGCCGTATATTGGCAAACCGGCAATCTTGGATTCAAATCTGCTTCTGCTGCATTGGTGCGCCAGTTTCAACCCTGATTTAGTAACAACCTTCAAGCGTCTCAATAGCTTTCAAATTGAAGATATTGACTTGCTCTCTGAAACTCTAAAGGTGTTCTCGGCGATTCGCACCACGCCGCATGTTCTTACCGAGGTCTCCAATCTCGCGAACTCTCTTCCCAGATGGATAAAAGAAGATTGGTCCGAACATTTTTCCAGGCAGATCCAGGTCATACCCGAGCAATGGACTGACGCGGCAACGATTGCGGCGGGGGATTTCATGTGGCTGGGTTTGACAGATGCAGCCTTGGCTGAGCTGGCGGCTACAAACGTCATCCTTACCATCGATTTCCCCTTGAGCAATTCGCTGGAATCGCAGGGGCTCAATGTGATCAACTTCACGCATCTGCGGAGTCTCTGGCTCGAATGACTGACCTGGATTTCATGCAATCCGCGCTCACCGAAGCCCGCCTTGCCGCCGAGGCTGGCGAGGTGCCGATTGGCGCGGTGGTTGTGCGCGAGGGTGAAGTGATCGCGCGCGGGCAGAATCGCGTTTTGCGCGACCTGGACCCCACGGCCCACGCGGAGATCGTGGCCCTGCGCGCGGCTGCCACGGCCCTGGGAAACTACCGGCTGCCGGGTTGCACGCTTTATGTGACGCTGGAGCCCTGCGCCATGTGCGCCGGGGCAATGATTCATGCCCGGCTGGACCGGCTGGTCTTTGCCGCCGCCGACCCCAAGGCGGGCGCTTGCGGTTCGGTGCTCGCCGTCCTCAACCACCCCCAGCTCAATCACCAAATGGCAGTGGAGCGGGGAATTCTGGCCGATGAAGCGGCTGAATTGCTGCGCGGCTTCTTCCGCGAGCGGCGGGAGCGGTAGCCAGGCCTTTGGGAGCGGCGGCCTTGCGCCATCGCCCCCGACGGGAGGGCGGGCAAGCGGTAAACTACCCTCATGAAGGTGCAAATGTACGCAGTCTCCTGGTGCGGCGATTGCCGGGCGGCGCGGAAGTTTCTCGATTCTCACGGCGTCGAGTACACGGAGATCGACGTGGACCGCGACCGTGCGGCCTCGGCCGAGCTGGTGCGCCGCGTGGGCAAGCGGGCCATTCCGCAACTGGTGATCGACGGCGAGTGGTTTCAGCCTTACAGGCCGGGCCGCGGACTGCTGGTGGATGAGCTGCACCAGCGTTTGGGCCTTCCTCGCGCCTGAAGGCCGGGCCGCTGGTTGAGGTTCGTGGATTCCCACCCTTTCGCATGGAACGCGAAAGGATGGGGCACCCGGCATTTCTCGTACAATGAAGTGTTGGCGCGGGGCCGCGGAATGCGGCTTTGCCAAGGAGTTTTCCGTTGATCGAACGCTATACCCGCGCGGCGATGGGCCGCATCTGGACCGATGAAAACAAGTTCCGCTGCTGGCTTCAGGTTGAGTCGGCGGCCAGCGCCGTACTGGCCGAGGACGGCGTGATTCCCGCCGCCGCGGCCGAGGCCATCGCCGCCGAGGCCAGCTTTTCCGTTGGCCGCATTCGCGAGATCGAGGCCGAGGTGAAGCATGACGTCATCGCCTTCACCACGGCGGTCGCCGAGACCCTCAAAGCCCAGGGGCTGGAGGCGGAATCCCGCTGGCTGCACTACGGGCTGACCTCGAACGACATTGTCGATACCGCGCAGGCCCTGCAAGTGAAGGAAGCCTCGGGGCTGATTCGCGCGGGCCTTGTCAGCTTCATGGCCGTGCTCAAACGGCGGGCCATCGAGTTCAAGCTGACCCCCACCATTGGCCGCACCCACGGGATTCATGCCGAGCCGACCACCTTCGGCCTCAAGCTGCTCAACTGGTTTGCCGAGATGGAGCGCAATTTGATTCGCTTCGACGCGGCCGCCGAGGGCATGCGCGTCGGCAAGCTCTCAGGCGCGGTGGGAACTTTCGGCCACCTGAAGCCCGAGCATGAAGAAAAGATCTGCGCGCGGCTGGGCCTCAAACCGGCGCTGGTGGCCACGCAGGTCATCCAGCGCGACCGCCATGCGGCCTACATCTCGACCCTGGCCATCATCGGCAGCACGCTCGACAAAATTGCGGTCGAGGTGCGCCACCTGCAGCGGACCGAGGTGCGCGAGGCGCAGGAGTACTTCAGTGAGAAGCAAAAAGGCTCCTCGGCCATGCCCCACAAGAAAAACCCCATCACCAGCGAACAAATCAGCGGCCTGGCGCGCGTGCTGCGCGGCAACGCCCAGGCGGCCTTTGAGGACATTCCGCTCTGGCACGAGCGGGACATCTCGCATTCGTCCGTCGAGCGCGTCATCTTCCCCGATTCGACGATCATGGTCGACTATATGCTGGCCAAGACGACCGACCTCATTGACCGGCTGCTGGTCTATCCCGAGCGGATGAAGAAGAACCTCGAATCGACCGGCGGGCTGATCTTCTCTGGCCAGCTTCTGCTCGATCTGGCCGAGGCCGGAATGATGCGCGAGGACGCCTACCGGCTCGTCCAGTCCCACGCCATGCGCTCGTGGAAGGAAGACTTGGTCTTCCGCGATGAAGTGGCTCGGGATGCGGCGATTACTTCGCTCCTAACTCCAGAAAAACTCGCCCAGACCTTCGATTGCACGCGCCAGTTGGGCAATGTGGACGCGATCTTCAAACGGGTTTTGGGCGAGTAGGAACGGAAGTAGGTCCGTAGTTTCCCAGGTCTCATAATCGAGACCTGGGAAACCTCGAACCTGAACTGGTCCTGATTAGGAGTTCGCATCGTGGAAGCCGCAAATCTCACCGTAGCACTGACCGGCGCATCGGGCGCGATACTTGGCCGGGAACTGCTACGCGCGCTGGAGGCCGATGAGCGCGTGGCGCGGGTCCACTTTGTGGCGTCCGAGAACTCGCTGCGCGTGCTGGCCGAGGAGTTGGGGCTCTCGGATAGAAACAATCTGCTCGAAAGGCTCCTGGATGCAATCCCTCTGAAGACCGTGCAGCTTGCCGACGCCGACATCGGCGCATCCATCGCCTCGGGCAGCTACCCCTCCGGTGGAATGATCGTCCTGCCCTGCTCGATGGGGACGCTGGCGGCCATCGCCCTGGGCCTGGCCAACTCGCTGATTGCCCGCGCCGCCGACGTTACCCTCAAGGAGCGCCGTCCGCTGATTCTCTGCGTGCGCGAGACGCCCTTCAACCGCATTCATCTTCGGAATATGACGCTAGCCGCCGAGGCCGGCGCGGTGATCTTCCCCTGCATTCCGGCCTTCTACAACCCCCCGGTCGATTCCGTGGAGATGGCCCGCCAGTTCGCCTGCCGCGTACTGGCCCACATCGGCTTGCCGCAGCCCGGAGCTTTTGTCTGGAAGCCGGAAGAGTAGGGAACAGCGAATGGGGAAGAGGCCGTTGCTGGGACTCCCCTCAAACGCTGGGAAGACCCGTCAAATTGTTTTGTTTCATCTGAATTGGAGAACCGCTATAGCCCTCGCTTCGCCGGGATGGCGGGTTAGCAAGCTGGCTGTACGACTTGACTTTCCCCCCGCCCAGAGCCGATACTGATTTCAATGCTGAACTCAAGGGAATGCGGGATTGCGGTCATGGCCATGTGTATGCACATGGCGTGCGGACCCGTCCGTGCGGCTCTTGAGCGGCCCATGCGTTAAACGCAACCGATCCTGAAGCCTGCCGGCCCGAGTCCATAGAGGATTCGGGCCGTTTTGCATTCCGGGTCCCGACTGTCCCAGTTTTCGCCGCATCCATCAGCCTCGTCGCTGTAATCTGAAGGAGAAGATCATGTCCGAATCGAAACCGCTTCAGTTTGCCACCCTTGCCGTTCATGCCGGCCAAGTGCCCGATCCGACCACGGGCGCGCGCGCCGTGCCCATCTACCAGACCACCTCCTACGCGTTCCAGGATGCCGACCATGCCGGAAGGCTCTTTGGATTGAAGGAGTTCGGCAACATTTATACCCGCATCATGAACCCCACCAACGATGTCTTCGAGAAGCGGGTGGCGGCTCTGGAAGGCGGAGCGGCGGGGCTGGCGACGGCCTCTGGGCAGGCGGCTGAAACCCTGGCTTTGACGACGCTGGCCTCGGCTGGGGAAGAGATCATCTCCACCACCTCGCTCTATGGCGGAACCTACAACCTCTTTCACTACACCCTTCCCAAGTGGGGAATTACCGTCAAATTTGTCGATGCGGAAGACTTCGACGGCCTGCGCGCGCTGATCAACGACAAGACCCGGGCCATTTACACCGAGACCTTGGGCAACCCCAAGCTGGATGTGGCGGAGATCGAGACGCTGGCCAAGATCGCCCATGAACACGGGCTTCCGCTGGTCATCGATAATACCTCGGCCTCGCCGGCCCTGGTGCGGCCCATCGAGTGGGGCGCCGACATCGTGGTCAACTCGGCTACCAAGTTCCTGGGCGGCCACGGCACCACCATCGGCGGCATCATCGTGGATGCGGGCAAGTTTGACTGGGCCGCGTCAGGGCGCTTCAAGGACTTCACCGAACCGGACCCCTCCTACCACGGCCTTTCCTACACCGAGGCCTTCGGCCCCTTGGCCTTCATCCTCAAGGCGCGCGTGCAGGGGCTGCGCGACACCGGCGCGGCCCTGTCGCCCTTCAGCGCCTTCCTGCTGCTGCAGGGGATCGAGACGCTGCACCTGCGCCTGGAGCGCCACTCCCAGAATGCCCTGGCCGTGGCCCGGCATCTGGAGCAGCATCCTGGCGTCGAATGGGTCAACTACCCCGGCCTGGAGTCGAGCCTCTATTACCAGCGGGCGCAAAAATACCTGCCCGATGGAAAGGGCGCGCTGGTCACCTTCGGCATCAAGGGCGGCTACGATGCGGGCAAAAAGCTGATCAATTCGCTGGAGCTGTTCTCGCTACTGGCCAACATCGGCGACGCCAAGTCGCTGGTGATCCACCCGGCCTCGACCACTCACCAGCAGCTTACGGTGGAGGAGCAGGCAGGAACCGGCGTCACTCCCGAACTGGTGCGCCTGTCGGTCGGCATCGAGGATATTCGCGATATTCTGGCCGATCTGGACCAGGCCATCGAGGTTGCCAACGGCCACGCCTTCACCGGCGCGAGCACAACCGCGTGTAATGTAGCAAAATGAGTACTATGACCGAATCCCGAGCCGGGACTGGAATCTCGCCGCCCGCAACCTCCGTTCTGACGCCCACCTACGAGGGCGACTTTGTCCTCGATGAGCGCCTGGAACTGGAGTGCGGCCGTTCCTTGGCCGGCGTTACGCTGCATTACGCGGTGTATGGCCGGCTGAACGCGGCTCGGGACAACGCCGTGCTGGTCTGCCATGCGCTCACCGGCTCGGCGCTGGTGGGTTCCTGGTGGCCGGAGATCTTCGCCCCCGGAGCCGTGCTCTCGCTGGAACAGGATTTTGTAATCTGCATCAATATGCTCGGCTCCTGCTACGGGTCGACCGGCCCCGGTTCGGTGGATCCCGAGACGGGCAAGGTCTACGGCCCGGATTTCCCGCTGGTTTCCATCCGCGACAACGTGCGCGCACAGGCCAAGCTGCTGGATTCGCTCGGCGTCCGGCGGCTGCGGCTGGTTCTGGGCGGCTCCATCGGCGGAATGCAGGCGCTGGATTGGGCCATTTACGACCCGGAGCGCGTCCAGCGCGCGGTCATCATCGGCGTGGCGCCACTTTCGGCCATGGGTTTGGCGCTCAATCACTTGCAGCGCCAAGCCATTCAGCATGACCCGGAGTGGAAGGGCGGCCATTACCTGCCGCAGCGCCCTCCGCGCAAGGGGTTGGGGCTGGCGCGGCAGATCGGCATGATCAGCTACAAGTCCGCCGAATTGTTTGACGAGCGTTTTGGCCGCAAGCCGAACCGCAACGGGGAGGATCCCTGGGGCGTGGACGATCAGGAAACCAAGCCGGAGGGCAATCAGGAGGGCAAGCCAGGCGGGAATGAGACCATCGATCAGGAGGGCAGGCTGATCGGCGGTCCGGGTGGCAATCCTGGTAGCGGGCTGATCGGCGGCCGTTTCGACATTGCCGGCTACCTGGACCACCAGGGAGAGCGTTTCATCGACCGCTTTGACGCCAACTCCTATCTGGCCATTCTGCGCACCATGGACATCTGGGACCCGCTGCGCGGCTTCAATTCGCCCTCCGAGGCCTTTGGCCGGATTCGCGCCCGCCTCAGCTTTGTCGGCATCAGCTCCGATTGGCTCTTTCCTCCCCAGGATGTGCGCGACTTCGCCTATTCCATTCGCGCCGTTGGCGTTCAGGCCGATTACCGGGAGATGACCAGCGCCCACGGCCACGACGCCTTCCTGGCAGAACAGGTTGAACTGGTGCGCCTGCTGCAATGAGAACAGCAACGGTCGCCAGGGACCTTCGGCGCCGCGGGGAACTCTGGAGAAGGCGAATTTTGTAGAAGCTGACAATGTCGCTTATCGTGGCCGGGAAGGTGGGCAGCCTGTCTGCAAGACAGCCGCCCTGTCAGGCCGCTAAATTCATGGATCCGGCAAGCGTTTTTCTGGCTCCGGAGTTCAACTTTTTCCCCGCTCCGGCGTCCAAACTGTGTACCGCGGAGCCATAACGTCAGGATGATGCGTTGATCCAAAAACTTTGCTTGTCACCGGAGGAAGTGCTTTCTATAATCCAGCTATTACCGCATTGGAAACCGGGGTAGCCTCTTTTGCTCCTTTCTCCGGCGCTCAACGGCCCCAGAAACGCTCAACGGCCCCAGAAATAAGTTGTATATTCCGCGAGCGAGCGCTAGAACATTGATTTCCATTTAGCAATCTTTTGTAATTCCCAGGAGTAGTGAATGAAGAAGTTAGTCCTTGCGTCCGTGATGGCATTGGCGAGCCTCAGCCTTGTTTTCGCGCCCATGCTGCGAGCCCAGGATTCGATCACCATCAAGGATCCGGCCGAGTTCAACAGCTATCAAACCGCCTCACAGCAGAGCGATCCAACGGCCAAGGCCTCGGCCCTGGAGAGTTTCCTCGAGACCTATCCGCAGAGTGTCGTCAAGACGGCGGTTCTCGACCAGTTGATCGACACCTATCAGGGCCTGGGCGATGCCGACAAGACGCTCAGCGCGGCCAGCCGTATGCTCCAGTTGGACCCCAGCAACATGAAGGCCATCTTCATTTCGGTCTTCATCAAGAAGGGCCAGTGCGGCAAGACCCAGGACGCGCAGGCCTGCGATGACGCCGCGGCGCTTGCCCAGAGGGGCCTGACAGCCTCCAAGCCCGCCGACACCCCGGCCGGTGACTGGAAGAAGCTGACCGGCGCAACCTATCCGGTCTTCCATTCAGCCATTGCCCTCGACGACGTGGTTTCCAAAAAGGATTTCAAGAGCGCGGTTGCCGAATACACGGCGGAATTGATGCTTTATACCGACGACCAGACCAAGACCACGGGGTTGCAGGACACTCTCCTTCTGGCCCAGGCCTATACCCAGCCCGGCGCCAAGGACCTGGTGAAGGCGATCTGGTTTTATGCGCGCGGATGGAACTTTGTTCCCGCCTCATACAAGCCCACCGTTGAAAAATCGCTCGAGTATTACTACGCGAAGTACCACGGCAACCTGAAGGGCCTCGACGAGGTCAAGAGCCAGGCTGCCCTGACCACCTTCCCCCCGGCAACCCTGGCCATCGCGCCCGCGCCCACGCCGGCCGAGAAAATCCACGACCTGCTTGCCACCACTCCCGATCTGAAGACCCTGGCCCTTGCCGACAAAGAGACCATTCTGGCCGTTGGCAGCCGAGAGGACGCCAATAGGCTCTGGGCAGTTCTGAAAGATAAGGACACGCAAGTTCCGGGAACGGTGATTGCGGCCTCTGCTTCGGTCATCAAGGTGGCCGTGACCCAGGATGCCAAGGCCTCCCACACCCCCGACTTCATCGTCAATCTGAAGAAGCCCCTGGAGGAGAAGGAGATTCCCGCAGTTGGCTACGGGTACAAGAATCCGCCCATGACCGCTCTGGTGGGAGTCTACGACTCCTTTACGGTGGTTCCAGCCACGGATACCACGGATGCGGCCGCGCAGATTGTGCTGCGTGACGGCGCGATTGTGCCGGCCGAGAAAAAGGCCGCTCCGCACAAGCCCGCCGCGGGACACCGCAAGTAGCGGAGATCGGTTGACCATTGTGATTCATTGGGCGCGCCGGACCCCGGCAAGGGGCTGGCGCGCCCGATCCGCTTCCATACGCAAAGAGTCCAGCCTCTGCCGGTCAGGCTTTTTGCGGCCTCCACTCTCTCGCTCGGGAACTCCGCCGCAGCCGGTGATACTCTGGGAGCAGCATGGAACGATTGAGAATCCTCCCCCTCGTCCTGGCGATTGCCGCTCTATTGCTGGTTTGTACCTCCTTCTTGGCTTGTGTCTCCGCCGAAGCTCAGCAGGACTCTCAGTCGAGCCAGGACTTCTCCGCTCCACAGCCGGCGCCCAGCCGGGTGCGCAAGGCCGCTCCGCGTCCCATGCCCTTTCCTCCTGGCAGCGAGGCCTCCGTACCGGCTGCTTCCCTTGAGTTCCGCTCCTTTGACCAGATGAGCCCACGGGATCGCGATCTGGCGGCCGGCGCCGAGTCCACCATCGGCGAGCGCGCCGGTTTTGCCGGTCTGGAGTTCAACCAGGGCAAGTGGAGCTACCAACAGGTCGTCTGCTCCGCGCTGCCCGGCCACCTCTTTTTGCAGTTCACGCGCAACAATGGCACGGGTGACGTGAGCGTTTTTTCAGCGTCGATTCCGCGCACGGGCGACGGACAAGTGCGGATTATCCCCATCCTGCGGCGCGGCTACTCGCTTTTTTCGCCCGCGCCCATCAATGCGCTGACCATCTCGGCCTTCAACCACATTCGCGCCGAAGAACACACCGATGAGGCCCTGGACTGGCTCGCGACCGGCCTCTGCTACGCCGCCTTGGCCGGAGCGCATCCCCAGGCCGGTCCGCCGGAGGAGACCTCCGTCCAGAAGCTCCCGGCAGCCCCGACAGGCAGGCTGTTCATTCCCATGCAGGGGGGCGCGGTCATTTCCTTTGTGGATGTAGCGGCGATTCCCCGGCCCATGCAGTGGACCATGACCTTCAATGGCAAGGGAAAGCTGCTGAAGGCCACGCATTCCGCCGTGCCGCGCGCGACGGAAAAGGCCATTCAGAGGCCTGCGGCAGGGGTCCAGGGAAAACCTGTGCAGGCGACAGATCCGGCAGGGAAGGCAATTCTGATCAAGTGAGTTGTCAGGGGTCAGGGGTCAGGGGTCAGGGGTCAGGGGTCAGGGGTCAGGGGTCAGGGGAAATGATTGCGGATTCCTGGTTTGTCAATTGCTTTTTAGATTCTTAGCTACTTTTCTTGAAGGACGACGCTGCCAAACAGCCAAAAACTGACCCCTGATCCCTGATCCCTGTTTTCCGTCATTCCCCCAGCATGATGCGCTGAATGCGCGTGGCGCGCCCCGTTGCGGGGTCGCAGGAGACCAGCGCGGCGCACATCTTGGGATTTCCCCTGGCGGCCTCGAATTTGCAGGGCATTCCGGTGACAAACTTGCGCAGCACCAACTCCTTTTCGACGCCGATCACGCTGTCGTAGGGGCCGCTCATGCCCACATCGGTCTGGTAGGCGGTTCCCCCCGGCAAGACGCGCTCGTCGGCGGTGGGAACGTGGGTGTGCGTGCCCAGCACGGCGGTCACGCGGCCATCCAGGTGCCAGCCCATGGCCACTTTTTCGCTGGTGGCCTCGGCGTGGAAGTCCACCACGATGACCTTGGCACGGATACCGGCCAGAAGATTGTTGACGGCGTGGAAGGGGTCGCTGGTGGTGTTCATGAAGACGCAGCCCTGCAGGTCGATCACCGCGTAGTCCACGCCGCTCTGGGTGGTTCCCTCGTAAACGCCGTGACCGGGAAGACCGGGCTGGAAATTTGCCGGCCGCAGCACGCGGCGTGCGCGTTCCTGGCCGTCGACGGGCGCTGAATTGAAGTAATCGATCAGTTCGCGCTTGTCCCAGACGTGGTTGCCGGTGGTCAGAACATCCGCGCCCAGGTCGAAAAGCTCCTCGGCAAGCTGCGGCGTAATCCCGAAGCCGCCAGCGGCGTTCTCCGCGTTGATGACGACCAACTCGACGTTGTGAGCCTCGCGCAGATGGCCGATGTGCTCGCGCACGATCCGGCGTCCCGCGCTGCCGAAGATGTCGCCGACGAAGAGAATGTTCAAAAAAACAGCTCCTAGCTGCTAGCTTCTAGCTTTTAGCTAGAAGCCAGGTTGCGCTCTGGGCGATGCACATTCCGTAGAGCGGTCGCCCCGATAAGGTTGAAAAGCGTACAAATTCTGAACTAAATCCACGAAGCTTGTAGCTTCAACCCACTAGCTAGAAGCTAGGAGCTAGAAGCTGGATGCTGCTTCTCCGGCCTCATCAGCGGAAACAGGATCACGTCCCGGATGGATTTCGAGCCGGTCAGCAGCATCACCAGCCGGTCGATGCCGATGCCCTCGCCGCCGGTGGGGGGCAGCCCATAGGCCAGCGCGCGCACGTAATCAGAGTCCATCTGGTGGGCCTCGTCGTCGCCCTGGGCGCGCTGGGCGAGCTGGTCTTCGAAGCGCTTCTTCTGCTCGACCGGATCGTTCAACTCGCTGAAGGCGTTGCCCAGCTCGAAGCCGCCGCAGAAGAACTCGAAACGCTCGACGTGCGCCGGGTCGTCCGGCTTGGCCTTCGAGAGCGGAGAAACCTCGACCGGGTAGTCGTAGATGATGTGCGGCTGAATGAGAAACGGCTCGACGACCGCCTCGAAGAGGTGATAAATGGACTTGCCCAGCGGCGCGCCCTTCAGCGAGTCGTAGTAAACGGTGGTGACCGCGTCGTGAATCGTTTTCAGCTCCGCAAGGCGCTCCGGGGTGAGCCTGGTTGTCTCTCCAGCGGCCTTTTCCAGCGAACCGATGGCCGCGTGCAGCCGCGCCTGCAAGACCGGCGCCGACTCGAAGGCGGTCAGAGCGGGCTTTGCTCCCGCTTCCTCCGGCCAGAACTCGCGGATCGCCTCGCGCATGGTCAGCCGCGTCCACTTCCCCAGGTCAATCTCCACGCCGTCGAACTCGGTGATTGTGGTTCCGTTCACCTCCTGCGCCACAAACGCAATCAGCTCTTCGGTCAGGTCCATCAGGTCGTGATAGTTGGCGTAGGCCTGGTAGAACTCCAGCATCGTGAACTCGGGATTGTGCTGGGTGCTGATGCCCTCGTTGCGGAAGTTGCGGTTGATCTCATAAACCCGGTCAAATCCGCCTACCACCAGCCGCTTCAAGTAGAGCTCCGGCGCGATGCGCAGAAACAGATCCAGATCGAGGGCGTTGTGGTGGGTTTTGAAGGGCTTGGCCGCCGCGCCGCCGGCAATCTGCTGCATCATCGGGGTTTCGACTTCGAGGAATCCGCGCTCGTCGAAGAACTGGCGCATCGCCTTCAGCGTTTTCGCCCGCTTGACGAAGACCTCGCGGGCTTCGAGGTTGCTGAACAGGTCCACATAGCGCTGGCGGTAGCGCAGTTCAACGTCGGCCAGGCCGTGAAACTTCTCCGGCAAGGCCAGCATGGCCTTGGCCAGGAAGGTCAGCCGCTCGACGTGAATGGTTAGCTCGCCGGTGCGGGTGCGGAAGAGGTAGCCCGTGACGCCGATGTGGTCGCCCAGGTCGAGCAGTTTATAGAGCGCAAAGCCCTCGTCGCCGACGGCGTCCTTGCGGACATAGATTTGCAGCCGCTGGCCGTTTTGCTGCAGGGTCGCGAAGCCCGCCTTGCCCTGGGCGCGGATGGCCATGAGGCGCCCGGCCACGGCCACCGTCACGCGGCTGGCTTCCAGGGCTTCGGCTTGCGTCTCGCCCCACTGGGCGCGCACCTCAGGAACGGTGTGCGAGGCAGGGAACTGGTTGGGATAAGCGGCCTGGCCCAGCTTTGCAATTTCTTCAAGTTTTGCCTTGCGCAGCTCGAAGAGACTGCGCTCAAATTCTGAATCGAACACTCTGGTCTTCCTTTTACGTGAACTCCGTCACAGATTAATTGTCAGTATATCGTCCGCTGCCTGAACGGCGGCCGGGCACGCGACCGAGACTGAAATCTTCGCTGGGCCGAAATCGCTGCATGCTGAAAGCGGAGCCTCTGCCGATCCCGGCGCCGGGGTTGAAATCCCCGCTCTCGGTTCCGGCCGGTTCGGAAAACCGAACTCATCACCTCTCTGCTTTCGCTCCTCTGCCTCCGCGCCGCAAATGCCTTTTCGCCTTCGAGGGCGCTGATCGTGTATAACCACTAAGATGCCCTTCAACCGCCCCATCCCGGAGACCAAGCCACGCACCAAGCTCTCCAGTGCGGTTGGGGCGCTGGTCGAGGCCGAAAAGCTGATGCAGATTGCGATTCTGCTGCCCTCGGCGGCCTTTATCGGATGGCTGGCCGGCGCTTGGGCTGACAGCCGCCTGCACCAGCATTGGATCGGCATTGCCGGGGTCATTTTTGGCGGAATCTCGGGGCTGGTCTACGTGGTTCGGCTGGCAGTGGCCAGCGCCAGCAATTCGGCAAACGAGGAGTTGACCGAGGGCCCCAATGAGACCGGCGGCCCCGATGAGGCCGGCAACTCCGATGAGAAGGATAGCGGCAAAACGAAGCCATGAGCCAAGAAGACAGCAGTCAGGACGAAGCCATGAGTGAAGAAACCCAACCTCTCGCCAGCCTCAGCGATGCGGAGCTCCAGGCCCTGCTCCGGCGGGCCTTTCGCAACACGCTGATTCTAGGGATGATTTCCGCCCTGGTGCTGCTGATCGCCTCCGGTTGGCGCAACGCATTGATGCTGGCCGTGGGGACCGTGATTTCGGCCGCCAGCATCCTGGAGTGGCGGCGGCTGGTCCAGTTGATCAATGCCCGGATGGACAAGCTGAAGAGTCCCAGGGGCACGGTGACGGTTTTGGCTTTTTTTGTTCTCAGACTATTTGTCTTTGCGGGGGCCATTTATGGTAGCCTAAAGTGTTTCCATGGTTCGGTGATAGCCCTTTTGTGCGGTTTGGCCCTGGCTCTAGTGGCCACGGCCTGGGAGGCGCTGCGGTTGCTCAGGGAATGAGCGGTCCCCTTGCAGTGCAACTCGGGTGAAGTGCAGCCTATACGGGAAACAGAAAGACTCTTCGATCGATGCCGGAATCTCTTGCGATAACGCGTTTCTTGAACCACCTTTTCGGCGGGGCCGTGGCCTCGCTTTTCGAGGCCGTTGGCATTCATCCTGCCCATCCCGCGGCTCCCATCAACGACACCTTTGCACTGGAAGTGCTGGTGGCCTGCGGCCTGATCGTCTTTTTCATCCTCGTGCGGCTGACGCTGTCGGTGGAGAAGCCCAATCCGGCGCAGCAAATCGCGGAAATGGTGCACGAGTTCACCGGCGGCCAGGCGGACCAGATCATCGGCCACGGCTACGAGCGCTTCCAGGCCTTCGTCACCTGTATCTTGCTCTTCGTGGTGCTGAACAACCTTCTGGGACTTATTCCGGGCGTCAATACGCCGACCGCCCAGCCTTCAGTGCCGCTGGGCATTGCGGTGCTCACCTTCCTCTACTACAACTTCCACGGCATTCGCGAACAGGGAGTTGTCGGTTACATGAAGCACTTTGCCGGCCCGCTTTGGTGGATTGCTCCACTGCTGTTCCCCATCGAGATCATCTCCCACTGTGCCCGCGTAATGTCGCTCACCATCCGTCTTTATGCCAATATGCTGGCCAGCGATCTGGTGACCCTGGTCTTCTTTTCGCTGGTGCCGGTGGCCATTCCGGCGATCTTTCTTGGTCTGCACTTCGCCGTTTCGCTCATTCAGGCTTATGTCTTCATGCTGCTGGCGATGATTTATCTCTCCCAGGCAGTGGCGCACGAGCACTAGAGATTTTGGTTTCAAGAGCCTCGTCCAGATTGCAAGAGTCTTGTTCAGGACGGGCAAAAATTCGCCGGAGAGCGCTTCCACTCCGGGCAAACGAACGGCCGCCAGCGTGAGGGGGCCAGCACGGTGAGCCTCAACCACCTACTGGCGGCCAATTTCATGAGAAGCAGGAGAACTATGCGCAAACTTCAGTATGTATTCATGGCCTTGGCGGCTCTTTGCTTCGCCATTCCGGCCTTCGCGGATGGCGGCTCGACCGCTGTCAACCTGGTGCCGATCGGCGCCGGCATCGGCATGGCATTGGCCGCTGGCCTCTGCGGCCTCGGCCAGGGCAGGGCAACCGCTTCGGCCACCGAAGCTCTGGCCCGCAACCCCGGCGCCCGCGCCGGCATCATGCTCTTCCTGGTGCTCGGCCTGGCCTTCATGGAGTCGCTCACCCTGTTCACGCTGGTGATCGTCTTCGCCGTGGTCGCCAACGCCAAGTAAAGCTGGTTTACCCCTAAGCCAAGCGGCTCCATCCGAAGGGATGGAGCCGCTTTTTCGTTGAGGCTGAACTTCTTAGAGCGGTTCTCCAGTTATTGATCCGGCCCGAACGAATCAAACAAATTTGGGTGCTCCACCCTCGCCGCGCCTTTGTTTTTGCAGTTAGGGTGGAAACCGGTGTCGCATTCCAATGGGGCCGAATCAATAATGTAGAGTTTCGAGAACCGTGTAAGGTGGCTTTTTCATGAGGGAAAAGCCACTCAGGGGTGGTGGTTTCCCTCCATGGCAACTGGAGAACCGCTTTAGTGGCCGCCTTGGGCGCTGCTCCCCGCATCGGCGCGCAGCAGCTGAATCGCCTGCCGGTAGTCCAGCCCGGCGGCGACGGGCGCGTACTGGGTCATCTCCTCGACGGTGTCGAAGTTCCTGGCCTTGAACAGCACACGCAGGTTCATCTTCATCTGGAAGCGCACGATCCGCCACTGCCGATGGCCCACGTCGGCCTGCTCGATGACAATCCACCCTCCCTTGTCCAACTTGCCCAGGATGCCCCAGCCGTAGTCGGTGTCGCGCTGCAAATGGCCCTCCAGCCGCGTCACCCGCTCCTGGGCGGCGTCGATCCAGATCTCGCCGCTTAGGGCGGTCAGCGCCTGCGTCTCCAGGTCGGGCGGGCTGAAGCTGGGGTTGGGGCGGAAGGTGAATCGCTCCACCTTTCCCGAGGAGCCTGTGCCTCCGGTGGAACCTGTGCCCGGACCGGCGTATTCGTAAAGAAATGCCTGGGGCAACATGCGCAACAGCTTCAGGACAATTCCGGTGTCGGCCTCCTCGCTCTGCTTGCGATGCCACTGCCGGCCGGGGTCGCTGGCCAGCGCGTCGAGGCGAGCCTCTTCCCGCTGCTCATCGGCCGGGCTCAGCGGCTGGTCGTTGAGCGCCAGCAGACGGGCCACATCGCCGTCGCGGGTTTCAACAATCTCCTTGGTTGAGGTCAGCCGCGGGCTGGATTTGCGCAGCCGGTAACGCATGGGGTGGCTCGTCTCCTGGACGGTGTGCAGTTCCGTGGCCAGCGCCCGCTGCTCCAGCGCCTGGGCCTGGGTGGGCGTGAGAGCCGCGGAGGCAGGCTGCCCTAATGCCAAGCCGGCCAGGGGAAAGAACAATAAAAGCGGTAAAAATCTACGCATAATCTCCAGTTTAGAGCGGTTCTCCAGTCAACGTGGAGTTTCGAGTATCGTGCAAGGTGGCTTTTACTTCCACCCCACGAACGACGACCTGTCCGTGGGGACCCCGGAGACCACCCCAGCGACGAAGGCCTGTCGCCGGGGACCCCGGAAAGGAAAAAGCCACTCGGCAGCAGTGATTTCCTTCCACAGCAACTGGAGAACCGCTCTAGCGGGCTCGATCCGTTCCTGAATCGCAAGCGGAACTCCTTTTTTATTGGACGCGCCAGTGCTGTTTATTGGACGCAAAGCTGCCTTTTGGCCACGTCTGGATTGAAGCAAGGGCGCTCCAGGTTGCGTATAGTTCGGTCAGAGCCTGTTGCATGGCGGAAAATCCCGTAGACTGAAGTAGACGGTTTTGTGCCAGAGCCTCCCCCAGGGAGCGACGGCCAGGCCCGGCCAGCACCTGGTTACAGACTCACAGAGCGGCTTGCAGCAAGAGCCCGGAAGGAATCGCACTATGGCAGTTGAAAATGTTCCAGCGCGCATTGGCAAGACTATCGTGATTAGCGGCGAAGTGAAGGGCAGTGAAGACATGATCGTGGATGGGCGGGTGGAGGGGTCGGTAAACCTCTCGGAGAGCCGGTTGACCATCGGCCCCAATGCCACCGTCGTCGCCGATCTTGCCGCCAAAGACATTCTGATTATGGGCCGTGTACAGGGCAATATCATTGCCAGCGGCCGCGTCGAGCTGCGCGCTGGTTGCGCCGTTGAAGGCGACGTCTGCGCCCTCCGCCTGGCGGTGGAGGACAATGCCGTCTTTCGCGGCAAGGTGGATCTGACGCAGGGCGTCTCCAAGGGACATGATGGCGCCATCGCACCGCCAGCCGTTGGCAAATAGGCGGTTTGCCAGCTCGCCAGCCTGTCACGTGTCATTTACTGGACCGCAAGGGGGGTGAGGGTGCTCAGCCGTTGGTTCGACAAAAAACCGGAGATCGGTCCATCCGCTTCTGCCTCTGCCCCCCCCGGACCCCATAGCGGGCCCAAAAGTTTGCGCCACTCCGGGAGCTGGGCGGTGCTGCGCAAGCGCCTTAAGGCCGACTCCGGCCTTCGTGTGCTCGATGTGGGCTACACCTCGCCGGCCAACATCAACTTCCTGACCAGCCTGGGCCACAGCATCTTCTTGGCCGATATGGTGGACGATGCCTGCACGGGGAACTGGCAGACCGGCCTCGACGAAGAGGGCAACCCGGTCTGGGACGTCGAGGGTTTCCTCGCGCAGTCGCTCAACTTTTCCGGCCGCGTGTTCGACGTGGTTTTGCTGTGGAGCACCCTCGACTATCTGCCCGAAGCCATGGTGACGCCCGTGGTGGCGCGCCTCTTTGATGCGATGAATCCGGGTGGGCAGGTGCTGGCCTTCTTCCACACCCGGAGCCAGGGTGATGCGACGGCGTACTGCCGCTACTTGGTTACCGATGGCGATGAGGTCGAGGTGCAGCCAGTCCCGCAGTTTCCCATCCAGCGCGCCTTCACCAACCGCGGCATCGAACACCTCTTCGCCGCCTGGTCGGGTTTCAGCCAGTTCCTAGCCAAAGACAGCATTTCGGAGCTTATTATTACGCGGTAGGGCCCAGACGCAACGCGGTTGGCCCCGGACGCGGTGCGGCAGCCCTGAGGCGAGACAGTCTGAACAAGGAAACACGGTCGAGGCCAGGGACGGTTCAAGCCGCCGTCGCTTGATTTCCCATCCGCCGCGTCGCGCCTTGATCCGCCGCTTCTTGATTCGCTGTAGAGGGAAGGAGAAACCCCAATGCCATTCAAGGGAACGCGCATCACCTGGCTGGGACATGCAACCGTGCTGGTGGAAACTGCCCAGGGCACGAACATCCTCATTGACCCGTTCATTGCACAGAATCCCGCCTACCCCAAGGAATTTCATCTGCCGGAGAAGATTCACTACATTCTTGCGACCCACGGCCATATGGACCACATCGCCGATGTTGTGCCGGTAGCCGCGCGGCACCATTCCACCGTGGTGGCCATGCACGAGCTGGCGGGCTATCTTACCAGCCGGGGCGCCACACACACGATCGGAATGAATCTGGGCGGAACGGCGCAACTGGACGAGGTGGCGGCCACCATGGTCGAGGCAAAGCACTCCTCCTCAGCGCAGGATGAACAGGGAACCCATTATGTGGGCGTCGCGGCGGGATTTGTGCTGACCATCGCCGATGGCCCGGTCCTCTACCACGCCGGCGACACCGCCGTCTTCGGGGACATGAAGCTGATTCACGAGCTGTACCGGCCCGAGGTGGCGATGCTGCCCATCGGAGGCCATTACACCATGGGACCGAAGGAGGCGGCGCTGGCCGTGCGCCTCTTGCAGCCGCAGACCGTTCTTCCGCTGCACTTTGGAACCTTTCCGCCGCTGAAAGGGACGCCGGACCAACTGGCCGCCTTGGTCGATCCTGGCGTACAGGTGGTGCGGTGGACGCCCGGAGAGCCGGTCTGAGCATTTTCACGGATTGTGTAGTGTTCTGGGCGCTCCACCCTCGCTGTCATTCTGAGCGGAGCACAGCGAAGTCGAAGAACCTGCTTTTGCTTCTGCCGGCCGCCGAAGCTCTCAGCGCGCCGAAGAGGAAGCTGGCTTCGGCAGCCGCTTCAGCGCATCCGTGACCATGCCAGGGGTCAGCAGTTCGGGAAGGAGCCGCGGTTCACTCTGGCCGGGAGCGTAGAGCGCATAGGCCGGAACGCCGCTGCGGCCCAGCGCGGCCAAGGCCTGGGTAATGGCCGCGTCGTGGCGCGTCCAGTCGGCGCGCAGCAGGGCGACATTGGCCGCGCGGAAGGCCTGTTGCACCTGGGGCTGTTGCAACGCCACGCGTTCGTTCACCTGGCAGCTCAGGCACCAGCTTGCGGTAAAGTCCACGAAGACCGGTCTGCCCTGGGCCTGATAGCGGCTGACCGCCGCGGCCGACCACGGCTGCCAGCCGCCGGCCGCAGCCGAATCCGGTTCCGCTCCAGCATTCTGGCCTGTTCCTGCCTTCAGGCCCGTTTCTGCTCTCAGGTCTGTCTTCTCCGCGCCTGCTCCAGCCAGCCTTTGGCCGCAAACTGCCAGGGCCACAGCCACCAAAAGCAGCAGCGCGGCCAGCGCGGTGGCCCATCTTCTGGCCGGCCAGCGGCCCAGAAACCATCCCGCTATCGCCAGCAGCAGGAAACCGGCCAATAATGCCGTCAGAGTGTTCGCTCCGTAGGCCTGCGCCAGCACCCACGCCAGCCAGATGACGGTGGCGAAGATCGGCACCGAGACGGCCTGCCGCAGCACCTGCATCCACGCGCCAGGGGACGGCAAAAGGCGCGTCCAGGCCGGTTGCAGCGTCAGCGCCAGGTAGGGCGCGGCCAGACCCAGCGCCAGCGCCGTGAAGACCGCAAAGGCGATGGCCGCCGGTTGCGCCAGCGCGTAGCCGATGGCCGCTCCCATGAACGGCGCGGTGCAGGGCGTGGCTACCACCACGGCCAGCACGCCGGTAAAGAAGCTGCCCGCATAGCCCTCTCTGGCCGCACCGTTTTTCGTAACCAGTGAGCCGCCCGCGCTGGTCAGCCTGAGGCCGATCTCAAACTGCCCGGCCAGCGACAGCCCCAGGAAAAAGAGCAACTCGGCCATCAGCGTCAGAAAAACCGGCGACTGGAACTGAAATCCCCAGCCCAGCGTGGCGCCAGCGGCGCGCAGCCCCACCAGCGCAGCCACCAGTGCCCAGAACGAAAGCAGAATGCCAGCGGCGTAAACCAGTCCATGCGCCCGCAGCCGCTCCAATTCGCCGTGCCCGGAGCGTGTGAGCGCCAAAGCCTTGAGAAAGAGCACGGGAAAGACGCAGGGCATCAGGTTCAGAAGCAAACCGCCCAGAAACGCCAGCCCGATAGCCCGCAGCAGCGCTGTCCGGGAGGAATTTCGCGCCATGGACGGGACGGGATTGGTCGCCCTCGCTGCTGGAGCAGGGGCCAGTGAAGAGGCCACGGGCGCGGCAGCCGGCGTGGACGGCGAGGGAAGTGAAGTTGGAGCGGCCACTGCGCCGGGCCGCGCCGTCAGCTCGAATGCGCGCCCACCGGAAAGCTCCAAAACCCCCTTCAAATGGGCGGGCTGAGAGGAAAGCCCCGCGTCTTTTTTCAGATTGAGGATCAGGCCCTTTGCCGTGGGCGTGAGGTTTTGCAGTGCGGAATTGTCCAGAATCCCCGGCTCAGCGGGGAAAAATGCTGCTATGGTCTCCCGCTGGCCGGTTTCGATGGCCAGACGGAAATCCTCCCCGGCCGCCTGGAAGATCGGACGGGCCTTTGCGGGCAAGGGCCGGGGAAGCTGATTAAAAAATCGTAGAAAGAGCGGGTCGGGCTGGTAGGGCAGGTGACGCGAACCGGACTCCACGCTTCGCCGCACCTCCAGTTCGGCCCTGCCGGGGATGCAGCTCTCACGGCAAACCAGCCAATCGACGGTGGCGCGCAGTGAAACCGGCCCCGCTTTGACGCTATTGGCAACGCGCAGTTTGAGCGGGAAGAGCACCTCGTTCTCGTAGCCAAAATCCATCAGCGAACCGAGGGGCAAGCGCCGGGGCGCGGGAAATTGCATCGGGCCGGCGGTGATCCCCTTGGGCAGAGTCCACTGAACCCGTGGCGGCTGGCCGGCGTCTCCCGGATTGATCCAGTAAATGTGCCAGCCCGGCTCCAACTTGAAATAGAGCCCGGCGTCGTTCAGCTGATTGTGGCCATATAGCCTGTCGCCAGGCGCCAGCAGTTCGACGCGCAGGTGCGGCGCCTCCGCTGTGGTCGAGGCAGCCAGCACGGGACGCCCTGAAAGCAGGAGCAGCAACAACACGAAGACGAAAAGAGAACGGGACAGACGCATCGCGGGGAAGGGAACTCCTTTATTGGATGCAACGAAACGCTGGTTGGAGGCTATGAGCTAAACCGCCAGGCAGCCGTAGTTTCAGGGTACAGGTTTGCTCCGATTCTGCCGGTTGCGCGGTTGTAATCCTCCACGATGCCGGTTTCAGCTAGAGAATTCTGACTCTCAAAAAACTGAACGCTCCGCGATGAAGTTCAGTTGCTCGCTACCGGCGCGGCGGCTGGAGTGGGCGCCGCCGCCGGCCGTTGCCGGGCCATGGAGCGGATGTAAAGAATAAGGTTCCACACCTCATCGTCCTTGGCGCGGCCTTCGGCCTCGGGAGGCATCTTGCCCTTGCCACTGCGGATGATGCTGAATAACTCCTGATTCGGTCTCGCGGCCAGCGTCTTGGGATCGGACCAGTCCTTGAGCGTCAACTCCATGTCCCTGGCCAGATCGGTCTTGCCGTCGCCATTGTCCCCGTGGCACATCGCGCAATCGATTCCATAAATCTTCCTGGCGCGCGCCTGCGAGTGTGCGGTAGGCTTGACCGGATTCACTGCTCCGGCTGCGGGGGGCTGAGCGGCCTCCTGAGGCATGGCCCCTGGGGCGAACGAGGCGGTAATCCCGAACAGTGCAATCGCTGCGACGAAGAGCAATGGCTTGAACATGGCGCCTCCTCAGTCGCAGTTGCCGGTTCCAGGCTTCTTGCAACTGAATGATTTCTGGCACGAATTATATGCCCAGATGACGGCGGCAAGCCCTATGAAAGCGCCGGATCAGCTTCAAACGAAGGATTTTGGCCGGTTGGGGCGGCTTTCATGCGGCCGATTTCTGGAGCAAACCCAGGAGAAGCGCGCAAGCTGGCTTCAGAGCCCAGGCCGCCAGCCGCAGGCCAGATCCGGGGTGGTGGTCTTGCCGTTGAGGCGGAAGCAGGTGGCGCCGTTGATGTCGGTGCTGAAGGTGCCAATCCTGGCCGCTTCAAGCTCTCCGAGCACCTCCTCGCGGGGATGGCCATAGCGGTTGCGCAGTCCGCAGGAGATGACGGCCCACTCAGGGTGCACGCGGGCCAGAAATTCCGGACGCGTCGAGGTAATGCTGCCGTGGTGGCCCACTTTGAGCAGTGTGCTGGCCAGGCCGGACTCGGCCAGCATGGCCTCTTCGATGGGAGCCTCGGCGTCGCCTTCCAGCATTACGGAGGTTGCACCGTAGGCCACGTGCAGCACCACCGAGTCGTTGTTGGTGGGCTCGGCGCCGGGCTGATAGTCGCGAAAGGGCGCCAGGACGTTGACCTGGGTTGGGCCGAAGGGAAAGGCGTCGCCGGCGCGCAGCGAGCGGACGCGCACATGGAGGCTGGCGGCCTCGTCGAGCAGCGCGTTGTAGGCCCCGAAGCGGGGATTGTTGCCCACCCAAAGCTCGGCGGGATGGAAGTTGCGCAGCACGGCGGGCAGGCCGCCCATGTGGTCGGAGTGGGCGTGGCTGAGGGCCACCACGTCGAGGTGGCGAATGCCGCGCGACCATAGAACCTGGGAGACGACCTCCTCGCCGATGTCGTAGTCCTGCGGGGTCTGATGCGGACCGCCGCCGAAGCCGCCGCCATCGACCAGCAGGGTTTTGCCGTCAGGCGTAATCAACAGCAAGGAGTCTCCCTGGCCCACGTCGATAGCCTCCATCAGCAGAGCGTCGCGGGGGTGGTCAATCGGACGGGGCAGAACGGCGGCCGCGGCGGCCAGCAAGAGCGCGGCCCAAGCGGCGCGGCGCGGCCAGCGAAGTCCAGAAGAGAGAGCCAGGCGGGCCAGCATGATGGCTGCGCCGAGCAGCGCGCAGAAGCTGAGAGACTGCCACAGAAGCGGCGCGGGAATGCGCAGGTCTCCCCAAGGCAAGGCCCCGAAGCTGAGCACAAGCCGGGTTCCCAGGTGAAGGAAAACCGCCACGATCATCGCCGGAACTACTGCGTAGGCCGGACCCATCAGAGCAAAGAGCAAAGTAACCAGCGCGGCCGGCATCAGGATCATCAGCAGCGGCAGGATGAAGACGTTGACCGGCAGGGCGAAGACGGTGATGCGATGAAAGTAGAGGGCCATGGGCAGGGCCATCGCCAGTTCCACCACGCAGGAGACGACGAGCAGTTCGACGATGCGGAGAATGAGGCGCACCGTCCAGGGGAAGAAGCGCCAGGCGAGGAACCCGGCAAAACGACCGTGAACGGCTGCCTGGAATGCTGCGGCGGTGATGCCCGGCGTTTCGCGGAACAGGGCGCGTTGCGGTAGTACCTCGTCGGTGACCTCGTCGTTGACGGCTGTCTCGCGGGGTTCGCGCGAGGCCGTGTGGCCTGAATAGATGGCTTTCTGCAACTCCGCGGCGATCATGCGCAGCGTCACCCGAAACTGAGCCTGTGCTGGGGGCAGTTTGACGTCCAGGGCGATCAGGCGCAGGCCGCGCGTGGCCGTCAGGTAAGGGTGAACCGTGCTCTGGAGCAGCGGAGCGGCTACTCCGCCGATGGCCACCACCGCCAGCAGGGTCATCTGGAAGCTGGCGTCGAAGAGGCTGCGGGGGCTGAAGGCCAGCAGGCAGAGGGAGGCAAAACCGATGGTGTTCAGCGCGTTGCGTTCGCGATAGAGAAGCCGGCCCAGCAGGTAGAGCGTGACCATCCATAGCGAACGCTCGACTGGCGTGGCGAAGCCGGTGAACAGCGCGTAGGCGAAGGAGGCCAGAATAGTGGCAAAAGTGGCCGGGACGCGCGGCAGGCGCAGGCGGCGCGCAACCCAGAAGAGGCAGCCGGCCATGATGGCCAGGTGAAGGCCGGAGACCACCAGCATGTGGAAGGAGCCGGTGCGCTCAAAGCCCACGCGCAGCGAGTGGGTGAGGTAGGTGCGGTCGCCGGTGACCATGGCGGCCAGCATGATGGCGTCGTCCTCGGAGAGGCGCAACGGAGCGGGCAGGCGGAGCATGGCCCCAGGCAGCGCCAGCAGGCGAGCGCTGGTGGCGTGCTGCAAGCCGCTCACCCAGCAGGCGAAAGAGGGACCGGAAGTCTTCCACCCCAGCGACGAAGACCCGTCGCCGGGAACCCCGGTTTTCCACCCCAGCGACGAAGACCCGTCGCTGGGGACCCCGGTTTGGCCGAGACCGGCCGGATTGTCCAGGCGTTCAATGCGGTCGATGTTCACCGTGGCCGTGGAGGTTAGCCCCAAGTCAACGAGGAAATCCTCGCGGCTCCAGACGCCGGGATCGTGATAGACCTCGGGCGGCAACAGGCGAACGACGGCGCGAACGCGCTCGCCGCACTGGAAGGGCTGCGGAACTGATGGGCCGGACGGGCCGGACAGACCGGATGAGGGCCAGGGCCAGCGAACGGTCAGGCGCACGCCGCCGGGAATCTGCGCTTGCTCGTCAACGGCATCGGTGACCACTTCCAGGCTGGAGACGCGCAGGTCAATTTTCTGCGTGGGCTGCTGCTGAGGTTTGGCAGTTTCGGCGGGTGCGTCGTTATCGACGAGGCTTTGTTCGATTTCGCCACGCACCGGGCCGGCATTGACGACGGTACCTTCGACGGTGCGCAGCAGGCCGTCGGAGAGTGAGGCCAGCACAGGCGCGGGCACCGGATGCGGCTCCATTACAGCGCACCATGCGCCCAGCAGCAGCCACAACGCGGCCAGCGGCAGCCAGGCGATGCGCTGCGCGCCGAGAGCCGCCACGCCGCACAGCACGCCTGCCAGCGTCAGCGCAACCAGCACTAGGGTGGGCCGCAAAGTGAGAGCCTCGGTGGCCGCAATTCCCACGGCAAAGAGCCAGGCCGCATGAAAGAGCGGAATGGAACCCAGGCCAGCGCCCTGATGGGTGGAGGCGCGGCCACAAAGGACCTGCCAGAATTTGGGTGCGTCAGACTCCATGTGCCCGAATCTTCAAAAAAATGTTCTGGCCCTCAAGCCTATCAGGAGCGGCGCAAGTGGACTACTGTCTCCAGGTGAAAGGTCTGGGGGAAAAGGTCGACGAGGGTGATGGATTGGATTTGGTAGCCGGAGGCTATCAGTTCGCGCAGGTCGCGCGCCAGCGTGGCTGGGTCGCAGGAGACGTAAACCACGGCGGGGGCGGCGATTTTGCCGAGCAGCGCGGAGGTCTCCGCGCCCAGGCCGCTGCGCGGTGGGTCCACCACGACAAGGTTGGGCGCAGTTGGGCCGGGTGAGGCTAAATCAGAGTGAATTAAACCGGGAGGCGCCGACTTGTGGCCTCGGCTCAGAAAAGCGAGGGTCTCCGCCTTGACGGCTACACCAACAGTCCCGCGAAGGTTTTCCTTGAGAGCCTCGGTGGCCGAGGGCGCTGATTCGACGGCGAGCACGCGATCAAAGCGGGCCGTGAGTTGCCGGGCGAAGAGGCCGACGCCCGCAAACAAATCCCAGGCCAGTTTGCCGCCGTGGCCGGAGATTACACGCTCGACCAATGCGTCCACCAGCCAGCGGTTCACCTGGAAAAACGCGCCGTGGTCCACGCGATAGTCGAAGCCGGCAGCGCGATAGGTGAGCGAAACCGCGCCCCACCGTGCCAGGGTGCGAGGCGGCTGGCTGGCGTAGCCTTCGACCACCAGTTCCGCGCCGGTGAGAGCGGGAATTTGTTCGTGAAGCGCCTGCGCCAGTTCGTCGAAGCGCCGCTTGGCCGGGCTTGCCGTAAAAACCGTGGCCAGCAGCGCGCTTTCGGCTGCATTGCAAAAGAGCGCAATCTCGGTGGGCCGCAGCGTCGGAGCAAATCCGCGCGCCACCTGGGCAAAAGCCTGCACAGCCTCCACCAGCAGCGGCGCGGCGATGGGGCACTCACGCACCGGAACAACAGCGCGGGAGCGGCAGCCGCGATAGCCCAGGTTTCCAGCCGCGTCGAAGGCCAGCCGGATGCGGTTGCGATAGGCCCAAGATTGAAACGGGAATTCCGCGGCCAGAACGGCAATTTCATCGGGCGCAACAACGCCGCCGCGCTCCAGCGTTTCGCGCAGGATAGCCTGCTTGAAGGCCAGTTGGGTCGCGTAGTCCGTGTGCTGATAGTGGCAGCCGCCGCAGAGGCCAAAGTGCGGGCAGGCGGGCAGGATGCGCTCTGGCGCGGCACGGAGGATTTCTTCGGCCTCGGCGGTCGCGTAGCCGGACTTGGCTTGCGTAATGCGCACCCGCGCCTGCTCGCCAGGAAGCGTGAGTGGCACAAAAACAGCCTTGCCTTCGATTCGGGCCAGAAATGCGCCGCCGTAAATCGGCTTCTCGATTTCAACGAGCAGCGGCGCGGCGGAGACGCGAAGAACCTGCGGGTGCCCCACCCTCGCCGCATTTTTGTTTTTGCGGTTAGGGTGGGATACCACGGCCTTCTCGCGCTCTGGCTTTGCGGATTGTTTCCTGGACGGCTTCATTGCTGGCTCATGTAAAACAGGCTAAGTCTGGGCAGGTTATAGTGCGCCAGCAGCTGCTTTTGCACGAACTGCCGTTCCACCTGGCGCAACTGCACGGCTCCCATGCGGCTGCGATAAGGGGCCAACTCGCGCGCCGCGTGCTCCTTGAGCCCCACCAGCAGTTCCTCGGGAGCGGCGGCGGTCAAAGCGGCGAAGAGCTTCTCTTCGAGGACGGTGAGAGTGCGTTCGAGCGCCTCCAAATCGTGGGCCGCGGCGCTACTCTGAGCCCCAGCGCTGTCAGGAACTGCCGTGCTGTCCTCGACCACGGCGCTGGGGTCTATTGCGGTGCATTGGCTGGCGGCAGCCTTTTGTTCGCTCGTGGCGGCGTGCGCTCCGGCGGCCAGTTCGCGCAGGCGGAGGGCGGTTGCGGCGCAGGCATCAGGAGCCACCGCGGCCGCATCGAGCGCCGTGGCGGCGTCTTCCAGGTGCGTGGCCACGCGTTCCTGCTCGAAGCCCGATTCGCGTGGAGTGGCAACAGCTGAATCGGGAGCCGTGCCGGCGGCGGCCTCGCGCAATTCGACGGCGGCTTCCATCACCGCCTGTGCGCACCACGCCAGGCCGTTCACGCGCCGCATCCGGCCGCGCTTTTGCCTGGTTTCGTACTTGTCGAAGGCCGCGTCAATGCCGCGCAGCGCCGCCTCCAGCGGAATGCCGGCATCGCGCCAGGTTTCGATCAGCGCCCAGTCCAGCGTCGAGAGCAGCAGCAGCGCCCCGCGCCGTTGCTGGAAGCGTTCTTCGATTTCGGTGAAGTAGTTGAAGTAGTTCAGCAAAGTGGAGCCTCAGCGCGCCCGGCCGCGCGGCTTGGCCGTGCGGTTGCGCTCGAAGAGAATGCGCAGGCCATCGAGGGTGAGCATATCGTCGATCTCGGCAATGTAGCGTGAGTCTCCGGCGATCAACTGCGCCAGGCCGCCGCTGGCAATCACCCGCGGCTTGGCGCCTGGTTCGGTTCCAAGTTCCGCCCCAAGTTCAGCAATGATGCGGTCGAGAATGCCGTCCACCAGGCCGATGAAGCCGTAATAAAGGCCGCTCTGCAGGTGCCCGGCGGTGCTGGTGCCGATCACCTTGGCGGGCCGCTTGATCTCCACGCGGGAGAGCCTGGCGGCGCGCGAAAAAAGCGCCTCGGCGCTGAGGCCAAGCCCTGGCGCGATGACGCCGCCCAGGTACTCGCCGCGCGCGGAGATCACCTCGAACTTGGTGGCCGTGCCGAAGTCCACCACGATGCAGGGCCCGCCGTAGCGTTCATAGGCGCCAATCGAGTCGGCCAGCCGGTCCGCGCCCAGTTCCGCCGGATTGTCCACCAGAACCGGCATTCCCGTCTTGATTCCCGGCTCGACGAAGAGCGGCTCGACGTGAAAATAGCTCTCGCAAACCTGGCGCAGCGTCCATTCGACCGGCGGCACCACCGAGGAGATGATGATGTGCTTTACCTGGCTGGTGGCGATGCCGCTTCTCTCAAAGAGGCTCAGGAAGAGCATTCCGTACTCGTCCACGGTCTGGGTGTGGTGCGTCGTAAGACGCCAGTGCGCGGCCAGCTCCGGCTTCCCGCCATCGAGCCGGTAAAGGCCCAGCTTCGTATTCGTGTTGCCCACATCGAGAGCCAGCAGCATCGTCTTCAATCCGTCTTTCCAAAGTCAGTTTCAACAGCGCGAATGCCGCCGGTTTGCACGGTGACGACTCCATCCCTGGTGCGCACCAGCAGAAATCCATGCTCGTCCAGCCCGGCTGTAACGCCCATGCAAGCCTGTGGGCCGTGCACCTCAACCCGCCGTCCGCGCATCCACGTCGAAGCCTGCTCCACGCGCCGTGGAATCGCGGCTGCCGCCTCCGAATCGAGCAGTTCGCGCGCCTCACGCTCCAGCGATTTTAGCAGGGAGATGAGTAACGCCTGGCGATCAACGCGTGTGCCGGTTTCCAGGTCGAGCGAGGTTGCGGGTGTGAGCAAATCGGAAGCGAAGTCTCGCTGGTGAACATTGATGCCAATGCCAGCCACAGCAAAATTGACCTCACTGCCTGAGGTCTTCGTTTCAACCAGGATGCCGCCGACCTTGCGTTCGCCGAGAAGCAGGTCGTTGGGCCAGCGTAGGTCAACCGTGAATCCAATGGCCGTGCGAATGGCTTCGGCGGCGGCCAGTCCCACGGCCAGCGGCACAAGCGGCAGACGAACGGCGGGAATCGGCAGCCGCAGCAGGACACTCACATAAAGCCCATCCCCGGCGGCTGAAAGCCAGCGGTGATCGGCGCGTCCGCGTCCGGCCCGCTGCTCATCGGTGAAATAAACCGACCCCTCGGGCGCTCCGTTGCGCGCCGCCTCCAGCGCGTCGCTGTTGGTTGAGCCGGTCAGCGGCGAATAATGCAGCTTGCCCGCAAAAACAGTGCCGGCCAGCGCAACCTCCAACCCTGCCAGATCGTACGCGTCCAGCGAGGCTTCGGGCACGGCTAGGCCGTCTCCGCGCCAATGCGCATGGAAATGTCGGCAGCCTTGGCCGAGTGAGTCAGCGCGCCCACACTGATGAAGTCCACGCCGGTCTCGGCGTAGGCGCGAATGTTTTCGAGCACAATGCCGCCCGAGGCCTCGGCGGAAATCCAGCGCTCCGGCTCCCCCGCGGCCTGCAGCCCCCGTGTGTACTGGCGGATTTCGCCGACGGAACGTTTCACCTCGGCGGGTGTCATATTGTCCAGCAGGATGGCCTCAGCGCCAAAGACCAGCGCCTCTTCCAGCTCCTGCGGCGTCCGCACCTCGACCTGCACGCGCTGACCCTTCTGGCGGCCATCGAGCGCGCGCGTGAGAGCCGAGGGTAGCCCGCCGCCCAGCGAGATGTGGTTGTTCTTGATGAGAATGCCGCTGGCCAAATCCATGCGGTGGTTCGTTCCGCCGCCGCACAGCACGGCGTACTTTTCCAGAGTCCGCAGGCCGGGAATGGTCTTGCGCGTGTCGAGCACCCGGGCCTGCAGGCTCGGGTGCGCGCCCTGAATGGCGTCCACGTACTGACGCGTCTGGGTGGCGATGCCGCTCAGGTGCTGCATCAGATTCAGAATCACGCGCTCGGTGCTGAGCAGCGCCCGGGCGCTGTGGCGGATCACGGCCAGCGTCTGGCCATCCTGGACGCGCGCGCCGTCGGCAATCTCCGGGGGAATCTCGATCTCGAAGGGGCTCCGCGCCTGCGGATTCCGGTCAAGGCGGGCAAAAATCTCCAGAAAGCGCGGCACTGCGCCCAGCCCGCAGACGACCATCTCCTGCCGCGCCAGAATCGTCGCTGTCGCGCGCAGATCGGCGTCGATGGTGAGGTTGGTGGTCGCGTCGTCAGCGGCCTGGTCTTCCTGGAGCGCCAACTCCAGCAATGCGTCGATGCGGCTGTTCTTCCAATCCATTTTGTTTTCCTTTGGAAAACAGCTTCCAGCTTTTAGCTCCTAGCTGTTGGCTGCCAGAAAATCTGGGTGCCCCACCCATACAGCATATGTTTTTGGTCGATGTTGTCTGGGTGCCCCATCCTTGGCGCGCCTTTGTTTTTGCGCCTAGGGTGGGAAGCTGGAATCTTTGCTTCAGCTCTGCTTTCCACTATCTCTGAAGAACCAATGCGTTAAAGGGGACGGGCTTTAGCCCGTCCGTTGTTGGGGCGAAGAATCGTCGGCTTTAGCCGCTGAGGGAATGCGAATCGCTCAAAAACTTTTCTCAGTGGCTAAAGCCCCGCCCGGTTGCTGTACCCAATGTACGGGCTAAAGCCCGTACCCTTCATTCAAAGCCAACCCTGTAATAAGCAGTTAGACAGCTATTCTGCCGGCAATGTGTCCAGCGCAGCCCGCGCCTTTTCCAGCAGCAACCGCGTCTCCGCTTCCTGTTTTTTGAGCCCCTCGACCACGTGAGCCGGAGCCTTGGCCAGAAATCCTTCGTTGCCTAACTGGCGCTCTGCGGCTGCCAGTCCCTTTTCGAGCTTGGCGATGTCCTTCGTCAGACGCTCGCGCTCGGCGGGAACGTCGATGGTGCGCTCGTAAATAACAGCCACGTCGAAATTAAAGGTCGAATGCTTGGCGAGGCCTGCCGCAATCTGATCGACAAAGCTAACCTCGCTCACTCGCGCCAAGCGTTCTACCATCGAGCGATTCTCAGCAATGACAACTTGCATTCCCGCGTCGATACGCACCTGAATGGGAACGGAGGCTTTCTCCTCGACGCCGATCTCCTTGCGCAATGCGCGGACTTCAACGATAAGACTTTGCAGCACTCCCATATCGATCTGTGCAACCGCATCCGCATGCGCTTCATCACTTTGCGGATACTGCGTCAACGCAATCGACTTAGCCGGCGGGTTGCCGTCATAGAGCGCGTGCCAGATTTCTTCGGTAATAAATGGCATGAAGGGCGAGAGCAGCCGCAGCGAGGCTTCAAAAACCGAAACCAGCGTGGTGAGCGCCGAACGCCTGCTATCACGCTTGCTGGCTTGCTCACTCGCTGATTCGCCGGCTGGGCCATCCATCGGGAAATCCAGCCGCAGCTTGACGATTTCCAGGTACCAATCGCAGAAACTGCCCCAGAAGAACTGATAAATCGCATTGGCCGCTTCGTCGTAGCGGTAGTTTTCGAGCGACTGGTTGACCATGGCCGCGGTCGCGTGGAATTCGGCCACAATCCAGCGGGCTTCAAGCGGCGCGTCTTCGGCAGCCGTGGGCATTCCGCCCAGCGCGGCGGGGTCAACAAAAATGCCAACCTCGGCGGCGCGGTCCACATTCATGAAGAGGAATCGCGCGGCGTTCCAGATCTTGTTGGCGAAGGCGCGGTAGCCTTCGGTGCGGGCCACGTTGAAGGCGATGTCGGTGCCCGGCGAGGCCATCGAGGCCAGCGTAAACCGGACCGCATCGGTGCCGTACTGCTTGACGATCTCGATGGGGTCAACGACATTGCCCTTGGTCTTGGACATTTTTTCGCGGTTGGCATCGCGCACCAGGGCGTGAATGTAGACCTCTTTGAATGGGACAGAATCCGCCAGCGAGCGCGGGCTCCCGTCGGGCATGGGCACATCCCCGGCAAACCAGCAGCCGAGCATGATCATGCGCGCCACCCAGAAGAAGAGAATGTCGAAGCCGGTGACCAGCAGGCTGGTGGGGTAAAAAGCGTCGAAATCGGCGCGATTTTCCGCCGTGATGTTGGGCCAGCCGAAGACCGAGACCGGCAGCAGGCCCGAGGAGAACCAGGTGTCGAGGACGTCGGTCTCCTGCGTAATCCTCTCCGAGCCGCAGTAGGCGCAGGCGGTTGGATCGACTCGGGCGACGGTGATCTTGTGGCAATCGGCGCAATGCCAGGCCGGGATGCGATGGCCCCACCAGAGCTGGCGCGAGATGCACCAGTCGTGGATGTTGCCCATCCATTCCAGATAGACCTTTTCATACTGCTCGGGAACAATGCGAATCGCTTTGTTGCCCGCGGCGTCTGGCTTGACCGCGGCAATGGCTTTTTCGGCCAGCGGCGCGATCTTCACAAACCATTGCGTCGAAAGCCGCGGCTCGACGACCGTCTTGCAGCGGTCGCAGTGGCCCACGTTGTTGGTGTAATCCTTCACCGCCGCCAAAAGGCCCTGTTCTTCGAGATCGGCGACAATGCGCTTGCGGGCAACGTAACGGTCCAGGCCTGCATAGGCTCCGCCTTCCGCGTTGATGTGGCCGGTTGCGTCCATCACGTTGATCGAGGGCAGATGATGGCGCTCGCCTAGGGCAAAGTCGTTGGGATCGTGCGCCGGGGTCACCTTGACCGCGCCGGTGCCGAAGTCGCGGCTGACCCACTCGTCGAGGATAATCGGAATCTCGCGGCCCACCAGCGGCAGGCGGAGCTTCTTGCCGTGCAGATGAAGGTAGCGCTCGTCCTCGGGATGAACGGCCACGGCCACGTCGCCCAGCATGGTCTCGGGACGCGTGGTTGCGACGGTCAAAAACTCGCCGGTATCCTTTCCGTCGGAGCCGAGAACCAGGTAGCGAATCTCCCACAGGTGGCCCTTCTGCTCCTCGTGGACGACCTCGAGGTCGCTGATGGCGGTCTGGCAGCGGGGGCACCAGTTGACGATGTAGGCGCCACGATAGATCAGCCCCTGCTCATGCAGCCGGACGAAGGCCTCGCGCACGGCCACCGAGAGGTGGTCGTCCATGGTGAAGTACTCGCGCCGCCAATCGACCGATGCGCCCAGGCGCTTCATCTGGTCGAGGATGGCGCCGCCGTAATGGCGTTTCCACTCCCAGACGCGCTCGACGAAGGCCTCGCGGCCAAGCTGCTGGCGAGAACTGCCTTCGGCGGCAAGCTGGCGTTCGACCATCATCTGCGTGGCGATGCCGGCATGGTCGGTGCCCGGCAGCCAGAGGGCGCGGCGGCCCGTCATGCGCCGCCAGCGGGTGAGAATGTCCATCTCCGTCTGGTTGAGCATGTGGCCCATGTGCAGCCGGCCGGTCACGTTGGGCGGCGGCAGCAGAATGGTAAACGGCTTGCCGCCGGGGCGGGTGGCCGCTTCGCGGCCAGTAGCCGAATGGCCGGTCGATTCGGGCGCGGGCTGCGCGAAGAGTTTCTCGCGCACCCAGTATTCGGCCCAGTGATCTTCAATGGCGGTCGGGTCGTAGGCTTTGGGCAGGTCGTGGGGCATATTTTTTTGGACGAGCCTCCCGGTAATCTGCGAAAAAACGCTAAAAAAGAAGGTTTTAAGCGAGGAGGCTACTCATAACTCTAGCAGATGGGGTGGAGGGTTTGATTGGCGGCAAAATGCTGCGCCGGAGACCCACGCCATTGAAAAGGCCGCACCCTGTTGGGGCGCGGCTTCTTCATTTGGGATTGGTTGTCCTCGAAAAACGGATTCAGCCTGGACAGCGCTTAGAACGGGTTCAGTTTGAACAGCCCCTTCTTCTTTTTCTTCTTGCTGGAGGATTCGTCGCTCAGGTCGGCCTTGGGTTTCTTCTTCGCTGCAGCCGCAGCGGCCGCAGCCGAGCCGGGCTTGACGTCATTGACCTGGTCGGGAGCCTCGGCCGGTTTTTCCGCGGCGGGCATGACGGTGTTGTCAGGGCCTACCGGCTTGAGGACGGCTTCGGTACTGACCGCGGCAGGGCTGGACGGCGTGCTCACCACCTGGACGCCCACGCCGGTGCCGCCCTTGGGCCCTCCCGTCTGCAGAGGCGCCTGCGAGGGCTGATCGCTGCGCGGCGGCTCATTGACGCCAGAAGGCGTCAGCACCACGGCCCCGGTGGAGGGCTTGCCGGCATTGACGGCGGCGTTGAAGAGCGTCACATTCTGCTTTGTCACCTCGGGCGCGGTGACGCGCTGCGGGTCTTGCAGGCTGGGTTCGCCCACGTGCACGGCCTCAACCACCAAGGGTCCGTGCTTGATGATGTCGAAGGTTTTATCGGTGAAGCGCAGGGGCTGACGGCTGCGCTCCTCGGCGTCACTCTCGGCCACTGCTTCCTGGGTGGGCTCGGGGATGGGGCGGTTCATGGCCACCAGCCGGTCGCGGGCATCGTCCACGTGGGGGGCCATCGGATAGCGGGTGATGACCTTGGCGTAGGCTTCGGCGGCCTTGTTCTGATACTCGGCGCGCATCCGCTCCCTGACCGCGGCGGTAAGGCGGGGCGCAGCCTGGATCGAACGGGCTTCGCCGGCATAGGAATCGCCGATGGCCAGCAGCGCCAGGTCGCTCTTCGAGTAGAGCGGGTAGGTGTCGACTACGGTCTGCAGGCGGGCAATGGCGGCGGTGTAATCTTCCTGGCTCACATAATAGAGGCCGATCTGGGTCTCGCGCTCGGCCAGAACCTCCTGCACGTCGCGCAGTTTCTGCTTGGCGCGAGGCACCAGGTTCGAGTCCGGAAACTGGTTGATCATCGTCCGGTACTCCTGCTCGGCGCGCAGGGCGTTGGTGTAATCGCGGTCGGGCTTTTCCATCTGCTGGTAGTAGATGTCGGCCACCTTCATCTGCGCCTCGGCGGCCTCGGGAGCGTTGGGGAAGAAGGTGATGAAGTCCTTGTACTCGGACTCGGCCTGAGCGAAGGCTGCCGTGCCGCCCTCCTTGAACCAGGTGTCGCCCACGGCCAGCTTGGCGCGCATCCGGTACTCGGAGTCGGGATAGGTGTTGAGCATGGTCTGCAAATCAAGCCGCGCCACGTCGTAACGGCCCTTCTTCATGGCGGTCATGGCCTTGTCGTAGAGCTCCTTGTCGGGCTGCCGGGAGTTCACTTTGGCCAGCGGGTTGGCGCTCAGATCATGATTCTTCTTCTGCTTGGGCTTCTTTTCCCTGGCCTGAGCCGAGACTGCGCCCAGCACCAGAACCGCCAAAGCGACCGCGACAATCTTCCTGGACAACCGGTTCATAACCCCTCATTGCGGCTTGCGGCCCGTCGGCCGGGCACAAGTCTATTTCCTTCTACTCTCGAATCTTAACTCGCTCGACCCGGCGGCTCGACTCGTTCTGCCCGGCTGCTTGACTTGCTCAATCCGGCCATTCGATTCGCTCGACCCGGCTATTCGCCCGCGGCCTGGCGGGCCAAGGCCAGCAGCGCGCGCGCATCCTCTTCCGGCCGCCCTGCGCCAAAAATGGCGTTGCCGGCCACCAGCAGGTCGGCTCCCGCACGGACGATGCGGGCTACCGTTTCGCAAGTCACGCCGCCGTCCACTTCGATTCTAAACGCCAGCCCCAACTCCTGGCGCAATTGAGCCAGCCGCCTGATCTTATCCAGCGAGAATTCAATGAATTTCTGCCCGCCGAAGCCGGGATTCACGCTCATCACCAGCACATGGTGGACCATGGGCAGAATCTCCACCAGCAGATCGACGCGGGTAGCGGGATTCACCACCACCCCCGGCTTCATGCCGTGGCAGGCAATCAGCTCGAGCGAGCGGTGCAGGTGGCGGCAGGTCTCGTAGTGGACGCTCACCCAGTCGGCCCCGGCCTCGGCAAAGGCGGGAATGAATGCGTCTGGGTTCTCGATCATCAGGTGGCAGTCGAGCGGCAGCCGGGTCACCTTGCGCAGGCTCTTGACCACTACTGGCCCGATGGTGATGTTGGGCACAAAATGGCCGTCCATTACGTCCACATGAACAACGGAACCGCCGCCTCGGCTGGCTGCGGCAATCTGGCCCGCCAGATGGGCGAAATCGGCAGAAAGAATCGATGGAAGCAGTTCAACCATAGGGCTCTTGGGTGCGTCTCCTTGCTCCGTCAGTGTATCAGCGCGGAGGCGCGGGAGTCCTGGAACTCAAGAACGCTCATGGGCAGTTGAGAGTCCCGGTAAGAGCACTCTCGACGCTTTCGAGGACCGATTGCCAGTCGCCGGGCCTCGGCTGGCGGAAGAGGCGCAGGGTAGGGTACCAGGGGCTGTCGGAGCGCTTTTCGAGCCAGCGCCAATCGGCGGCAAAGGGTGCGAGGAGCCAGACCGGACGGCCCAGCGCGCCGGCCAGGTGCGCCGTCGAGTTGTCGATGGTGATGACCTGATCCATGGCCGCCACCTGCGCCGCGAAGCGATCCATGCCGGCGAACTGGTCGACCGTGCGGTCGATGAGAAGGGGCGCCCCGGCTGCCGCGGCCTGCTCCTCCAAGGCGTCGAAATCCCCGTATTGCAGGCTGATCCAGCGAATGCCGGCGAGGGCGAAAAGCGGAGCAAAGCTTTTGAGGCCGATCGAACGCTTGCGGCCGGTTTTTTGATTTTTTGTGTGCCAGGCCAGCCCGATCAGCCGCCGTCCGTCGCCGTAGTGGGCGCGGAAGCGCTCCCGTTCCTCCGGGTCGGCCTGGAGGTAGGGCGATTTGGTGGCGGCAAAGGCAGCTTCCGTCGTCCTGAAGAGCCCCGGCAATGAGCCCGTGGGCAGGTGGGCGGCGATCGCCGCCGCCTGAGCTTCGGCCGGGCCAAAGCCTGAGACCACCTCAACCTCCGGGAAGGTGCGAGCAAAGAGCGGCTTGAGGCGCGCGTCGCAATCGAGGGTGATGCGGTTGCCGGTGCGGATGGCCTCTGGAATCAGCCCCGCGAACTGAATTTCATCGCCGACGCCTTGCTCGCCCCACAGCAGCAGCCGGGCTGGCTGAGTCTCCGTCGTCAGCTGTTCGCCGCGCCAAAGTGGCTGCGGATAGGGGCGCCAGGGCGTGTCGTGATCGGGCGACCGCCAGCGGCATTCATAGTTGCGCCAGCCGGTGGCGAAATCGCCGCTTCGCAGTTGGGCCAACGCCTGTCCGAAGCTGGCCTGGGGATAATCCGGCTTGATCTCCAAGGCCAGGGCGATTGACCGCAGCGCCTCGTCCAGGCGGCCAAGGTCTTCAAAAACGCAGCCCAGGTTGTAGTGGGCCTCGGCGTACTCCGGCCTCAGGGCCAGCGCCCGTTCGAAGCTGGCTGCCGCTTCGTTCAGCCTCTCCAGGGTATGAAGCGTGTTGCCCAGATTATAGTGCGCCTCGGGCAGATGCGGCTTGAGCTGGAGAGCTCGCCGATAGCAGGCCACGGCCTCCAGCAGTTTGCTCTGCTTGCCGGAATTGCCCGGCGTGTCGAGTTCGTTTTGAGCCTGGCGCAGATTCCCCAGGTTGTACCAGGCCTCGGCGAACTCCGGCTTGAGGGTCAGGGCCTGCGCATAACAGGCCTCCGCGTCCTCCAGCTTATTCTGGGCCAGCAGCGTATTGCCCAGGTTGCCGTGGAGCTCGGCCCATCCCGGCTTGAGAGCCAGCGCCCGCCGGTAACTGGCCACCGCGCTGTCCAGCTTGCCTTGCGCCTGCAGCGCGTTCGCGTGGTTGATCCAGGCCTCGGCAAACTCCGGCTTGAGGGCCAGCGCCCGCTCCTGGCTGGCCACTGCCTCATCGAACTTGCCCTGCGCCTGCAGGATATTCCCCAGGTTGACGTGAACCTCGGCCAGATCTGGCCTGAGGGCCAGCGCCCGCCGGAGATGCGCCTCGGCCATCTCCCGTTTGCCCAGCGACTCATAGACCGCGCCCAGGTTCATCTGCGCTTCGGCCAGATCCGGCTTGAGGGCCAGCGCGTGGTGGTAAGAATCCGCGGCCTCTTCCAGCCTGCCTTGCGCCTGCAAGGCCGTGCCCAGATTGGAATGATAGGCGGCCTGCCGCTTGTCGAGGGTGATGGCCGCGCCGATCAGATCGACGGCCGCATCGTCTCGCCCCACCTGGTGAGCCAGCACGCCGAGCAGATGCAGGCTGTCGGCATGGCGCGGATCAAGATCGAGAATCTGCCGGTAAATCCGCTCCGCCTCGGCCAGCCGTCCGCGCTGGTGGTGCTCAAGAGCGTTGGCGAAGATTCCCAGAACAATGGGAATCGGCTCCTGCCGGTGCGCTTGCTTCTGCTGCCTGGGGGATAAATGCGAGGTGCGGCTCATAGGCTGAGTGTACGCACTTCGTTAGGATAGGTGGCTCATAAGAAGGAGCAAATTATTCGGCGCTTTTCCCACTCTTGCCTCTTCCCGATTGCGGAGCGTTGAGCTTTTCTCCGCTCGCCTCCAGCCGCCGCAGCAAAATGCTCTTTGGATGCCGCACGAACGCCACAACCATCGGCAGAAGGGCTGGATCCTGGCAGCTCCGACCGGCAGGTTTTTCTCGTCAGCTTACTCGGTGTGGTTTCCGGCTGTCAGCATCTTTCCCGCGACCCGCCCCACTCCACGCAGCAGCGCCTTCACTGGCCAGCGGCCTTCGGCGTCGGGGAAGAAGATTTCGCCCCTGCGGCGGGCTTCAGGGCGGTAGTACCAGCGCTTGACGAGCGCCAAATAGCCCTGACGGAGGGTTGCCGATAGGGCTTCAGAGTCCTCTGCCAAAGCGGCCAAAGCCGCCTCCATGCGGGCTTCGAGCGCGCCCCGCGCGAGCTTCATCGGCGCATCAGCTTCGGAGGCCAGATCCCCAATGCTGGCAGTATTACAAACTGCGGAAGAACTCGAAAGGGATGGAGGCGGGGGTTTCAATTCCCGCGTAAGATCAGCAGAATCTACGGGGGCTTTAGCCCCGGAGGAAATCTTCTCTTCCGGCTCAGCTTCCAGGCCGGAAGCTTCCGGGATCGGTTCTATCGCCATCGGATGGGCAAACAGCGAAGTGGAACCCGATTGCTCGTTCTGGATTCTCATGCCCAGAGTCGAAAATCCCGCCGGGCCGCTCAGACGGCCGTATTCATAGAGGAAGACGGCGACCTCGCCGGGGTTGGCCGCGGCTTGCAGGATGACCGCCCGAAGCTGCGAGAGCGGGCGAACCAGCTCGGGCGCCAGCGCCCTCACGCTCTCGACGCGGGCGACCTGCGCGTGGAGGGCGGCGGCAGCCTCGAATTCCAGGTTGGCCGAGGCCGCATCGCGCTGGGCGCGCAACTGCGCCAGCTGGCTCGCGCCGCGCGTGGCCAGGAAGCGTTCAACCGCCGCGGCTTCTTCGCCGTAGCGTTCATCGGTGCAGCCTTGGTAGCAGGGCGCAAGGCACATCTTCATCTCGGAATAAACGCAGCCGGGATGAGCGGGGTTGGGGTCCAAGTAGTCGGTGCAGCGGCGCAGCAGGAACAGCTTGAGCGCCTCCTCGGCAAAGCGTTCGGCCGCCGCGCGCGACGGAAACGGCCCGTAAGCCCAGTTGGCCTCGCGCTGGCTAGGGCGATGGGTGACGGTAATGCGCGGGTAGGGGTTCCCGCCCAGAAAGCGCACAAAGGCCGGAGCCCGCAGGTGCATCCGTTCCAGGGCTTTGGCGCCGTAAATCGCTTCCAACAGCGAAAACTGCGCGAGCAGTGACTCGAACTCCGAGCCGGTCAGCCGCCAGCAAATCCTCCGCACCCGCCCGGCCAACTGCAACCGCCGCGGATGGCGCGCCGAGGGCTGAAGCAGCCGGGCAAGTCTCGCGCGCAGGTTGGGCGTGCGGCCAATGTAGGGCTCGGCGTGAGCCTCCGCGCCCCGCCCCACGGACAAAGACCTGTCCGTGGGGACCCCGTCAAAACAGAGCGCGAAGACCGCCGGCTGCGCGGGCAACTGATCGAGCGCCGCCCTGGCGTCGGCCGGGTCGAAGGCGATCTCCCGCATTGCAATCCCGGAAGAATGCCTTGAACCCGCCGCTGCGCCCTGATCCGTCCCGTCCATCCGCCTCGACCCCGGCAACCCCGCCAGCGCGAGCCAGGCTCGGCCAGCTTGCCGGCCTGCTCCGTTGACTTGCTAACTCGCCAACTCACTAACTTGCCAAATTGCTGACTTGCCAAGTTGCTAACTCGCAAACTTGCAAACTTTCTAACCTGCTAAATTGCTAAATTTCTTATTCACTGACTTCCCGGCTTGCTGACTCCACGGGCTCGACAAATTGTTCTGATTGCTAACTCCCGGCAATCGTCATGCCGTCGATGCGCAGCGTAGGCGAAGCCGCCGCGCCGCGAAACTCCAAATCGTTGCCGATGGCAGCCACATTCTTGAGCATTTCGGCCAGATTGCCGGCGATGGTGACCTCTTCGACGGCGTGCGTCAGCGCGCCGTTTTCGATCCACAGCCCGGTTGCGCCGCGCGAATAGTCGCCGGTGACGGTGTTGACGCCGAAGCCCATCAGGCTGGTGACGTAAAGCCCGGCGGGAACGGCGGCGATGATCTGTTCAGGAGTCAGCGTCCCCGGCTCCAGGTAAAAGTTGCCGCAGCCGATGCCCGGCGTGCCAGCCAGCCCGCGCGCGGCATTGTGGGTGGACTTCATCCCCAGTTTCCGCGCCGTGTAGGTGTTCAGCAGGTAGTTGCGCAGCACGCCCTGCTCGACCACCACCGTGCGCCGCGTGGGCAAACCCTCTCCGTCAAAGGGCGTGGTTCCAAAGCCGCCCATTCCGGTCGGCAGCAGCATCGTGTTGTCGTCGATGACCGTCAGGGAGGGAGCGGCAATCTGCTCACCCAGCTTCCCCGCCAAAAACGAGGCGCCGCGCCAGATGGCGTCGCCCGAAGCGGCCTCGAAGATGGCGCCCATCAGCGACTGCGCCACCTCCGGCGCAAAGACGATGGAAACCTGTTGCGTCGGCACACGCCGCGCGCCCAACCGCCGCAGCGCCCGCCGCGCCGCCTCCCGGCCGACGGACTCGGGCGATTCCAGGTCGGCCAGCCGCCGCGCGCTCGACCACCAGCCGTCGCGCTGCATCTGTCCATTGGCGTCCATGGCCAGCGGCGCCGCCGAGACCCCGGCGTAGCTCGACCGGTAGCCGCCCACGAAACCGCGCGAGTTGGCCAGAGACTTGCGCCCGGTGGCCGCCTCAAAGCTTCCTCCGTCGGAGTTGGTGATGCGCGGGTCGGCCGCGAGCGCAGCCGCCTCAGCCCGCCGCGCCCATTCGATGCGCTCCGCGCCGGGCAGCGAGTACACATCTTCGTGATACAGATGAAGATCGCCGGGGAACGAGCCAAATTCACCGTTCTCCGGCAGGCCGCTGAAGGGGTCTTCCTCGGTGACTTTAGCCAGCGCCAGCGCGCCCTCGACAAGCTGCCCGATTCCCTCCGCCGTCAGGTCGCTGGTCGAGGCCGAAGCCGACCGCTGGCCCAGAAAAACCCGCAGTCCGAGGCCGCGCGAGCCAGACTCCTCCAGCGTCTCCACCTTGCCCATGCGCACTCTGACCGAGAACTCGTCGCCCTCGCGCGCCACGGCTTCGGCGTCCGTGGCGCCGGCTTTCATAGCCTGCGCCACCACATCGGCAGCCAGGGATTCCAGGTCAAGAGCGGTCAGATCGGGTTGAATCGCAGTTTCGGACATAGGTCAACAGTACCAAAAAGCCGCGCCGTCCGGCGCTGCGCTCTGCGAATCGCCCAGGCGTTGCCCCGTCAATCGCCCGGTTCAGCTTGCCGGCCGCGCCTCATGGAAATGCCGCCAGATGGCCTCGGCGGTTTTGTGGGGGACTACGGCGGCGAGGGACGCGGCGGTGGCCTGCTGCACGTCGCGCAGGCTGCCGAAGTGGGTCAGAAGGCGCTGGCGGGTTTGCCGGCCCACGCCGGGGACGTTCAGAAGCTCCGAGTCGCGGTCGCGCATCGCCCGGCGCTGGCGATGGTAGCCGACGGCGAAGCGGTGGCTCTCGTCGCGGATGAGCTGGATCAGGTGCAGTACCGGCGAGCGGCGGTCGAGGACGATGGGCTCGTCTTCGTTGCCGTAAAGGTAGATGATCTCCTCGCGCTTGGCGATTGAGGCCAGCGGCTGCGAGGTGAGGCCGAGGGATTCGAGGGATTCGGCGGCGGCGTGAAGCTGGCCCAGCCCGCCATCGACGAGGATGAGCGAAGGCATTGGCTGCTTCTCTTCCTGTAATCGCTTATAGCGGCGCGTGACCACCTCGCGCATAGAGGCGAAATCGTCCACGCCGAGGACGGTCATCACCTTGAACTTGCGATAGGCCTGCTTGTTCATCTTGCCGTCTTCCCAGACCACCAGCGAGGCCACGGTTTCAGCGCCCTGAATGTGCGAAATGTCAAAGCATTCAATGCGGCGGGGCAGCGCGGGGAGCATCAGCGTGTCGGCCAGCGCCTCCTGAATGGCCTTGCGCGAGGGCTCAAGGACGCGGAAGCGCTGAATGTAGGATTGCTTGGCGTTCTGTCCGGCCAGATCGACCAGGGAGCGTTTTTCGCCGCGCTGGGGGACGGCGATCTCGATGCGATGACCGGCGCGCTCAGTGAGCAGGGCAGCCAGGGACTCGCGGTCGTCGAAATCGGCCGGGACGAGGATCGAGCGCGGGACGTAGTGCTGGTCGATGTAAAGCTGCTTGAGCAGGGCGCTGAAGAGCTGGCCGGCGTGGAAGGGGGCTTCTGTGGTCTCCCAGGTCCCAGACTCGGGACCTGGGGCACCCGGCTCTTGGGGCTGGCCGGCAGCCCTTTCGGGCGCGGCGGCTTCGAGCAGCTCCGGCAGGTCTTCCCAGAAGAACTCGCGGCGGTCGACGATCTTGCCGGCGCGGAGATGGAAGAGATTGACGGCCAGCGCGCCGGCCTCGTAGTGGTAGCCGAAGACGTCGGCGTCGTCGTCCAGTTCGGCGGTGGCCATGCGCTGCTTTTCCTGGAGCTGGCGGACGGTGGAGAGTTGGTCGCGCAGACGGGCGGCGGCCTCGAAGTTCTCGGCTTCGGCGGCGGTCATCATGCGCGCGGTCAGGGTGCGTTCGAGCTCCGTGTGGCGGCCTTCGAGGAGCAGTTGCGCGTCGTGGAGAGCGTTGTTGTAAAGCTCCGGCGTGGTGAGTCCTTCGACGCAGGGGCCGAGGCAGCGGTGAATGTAGTACTGCAGGCAGGCGCGGGGGTGCGAGCGGGAGAGATCGACCTTGCAACTGGGAATGAGAAAGCTGCGGTGAATCAGCTCGACGACGCGCCAGGCCAAGCTGCCGGGAAAGTAGGGGCCGTAGTAGGCCGCGCCGTCCTTCAGCAGGCGGCGGGTAACGAAGACCTTGGGAAAGCGGTCCGCCAGGGTGAGCTTGACGTAGGGGTAGCTTTTGTCGTCCTTGAGCAGAATGTTGAAGCGCGGCCGGCGCTCCTTGATGAGGTTGGTCTCAAGCGCCAGCGCCTCGCTCTCGTTGCCCGCCAGAATGTAGTCGAGATCGACGGCCTCGCGCATCAGCGAGCCGGTTTTGGCGTTGGCCTGCGCGGTTTCCAGCAGATAAGAGCGCACGCGCGCGCGCAGGTTCTTGGCCTTGCCGACATAAATGACCTCGCCCTCGGCGTTTTTGTAGAGGTAGACGCCGGGATCGGTGGGCAGGGTGCGGATTTTCTCGTAGAGGTCCATGAGGCAGGGCCGCGCTTGCTTATAGGATAGCGGTTTCAGGTTCCCACCCTAGCCGCAACAGTTGCAAGAAGCAGGTTCTTCGACTCCGCTCAGGATGACAGCGGCGAGGATGGGGCACCCAGACTTTACACCATCAGTGAAAAGGCTCTAATTCTCGACCGGGACCGCAGCCAATGCGGGCTTGACGGCTCCCCTGGTCTTGACGGGAGCGGCTGGCGGAGAGAGTGCGGGTCTTACCAGCGGCTTGGACCTGGTGGCGGGCGGCACGGCTAACTTTGCAACGGTTTGCACGCGCGGCTTTTCCGCCGGAGTGGTTTGCGCGGCGGTTTTAACAGATGGAGCCTTGAACGGGCCGGTGCGTGCGGTAGCCTTCACGGGCCTGACGGACAAACTGGCCGCCGGTCGAGCTGCCGGCAACCTGGCCGCGGCCAAGGCTGCTCCTGATCTCACGTGCGGCGGCGATTTGGAAGTGGGCTCAGAATTGGCGGGCGGCTCTGAAGAATTGGCGGGCGGCTCTGATTTGGGAGAGGACGGCTGCTGCGTGGCCGATGGCGGAGCCGGGGCGGTCTTCGGCGCGGGATTGGCCTTTACGCTCCCCGGAAACTGCTCGTCGTCCTTGCCCTGGATGGCGGCGCGCATCAAGGTCATCCAGATGGGCAGCGCGGCCTTTGCGCCGGTCTCCTTTTCGCCCAGCGACTGGCGGCTGTCGTAGCCCACCCACACGCCGCAGGTGACCGAGGGCGAAAAGCCCAGGAACCAGGCGTCGGTGTAGTCGCTGGTGGTGCCCGTCTTGCCGCCCAGCGGGTGGTTCAGTTGGGCCGCCGCCGCGCCGGTGCCGTGCTGGATGACGGCTTTGAGCAGGGTCATCATGGTGCGCGCCGTCGGCTGGCTGATCACCTCATTCACCGCGGGCGGATCCGACCAGAGCGTGATGCCGTCGGCGTTGGTGACCTTGCGGATCAGGCGGGGGCTGACGCGAATGCCGTCGTTGGGAAAGACCGAGTAGCTGGCTACCTGCTCTTCGAGCGTGATCTCGACCGCGCCGATAGCAATGGGCAGGTAGGCGGGAATCTCCGTAGTGACGCCGAAGCGGTGGGTCACGTCGATGACCTTGTGAATGCCCACGCGCGCGGCCAGCTTGAGGGCGGGAATGTTGCGCGATTCGGCGAAGGCGTTGGTCAGGGTCATCGCGCCCTTGTAGTCGTTTTCGTAGTTGTGCGGGGTGTAGCTGCCAAAGCTGACCGGCCCATCGACGATGATGTCGTCGGGCTTGGCGCCGCCCTCGATGGCGGCGGTGTAGTCGTAGATCTTGAAGCTGGAGCCGGTCTGCCGCTGGGCCTGGGTGGCGCGGTTGAACTGGGAGAGCGCGTAGTCGCGCCCGCCCACCATGGCCAGGACGTCGCCGGTGGTGTTGTCCACGGCCAGCAGAGAGCCCTGGGCGCCGGAGTCCTGTTCGAGCGTAGCCCGGCGCGCCGCGCCCATCATGGCGCCGGTGAGGTGAACGTAGATCACGTCGCCGGGCTTGACCAGGGCGTCGGCCAGGCTCTGCCCGGTCCACTGCCAGTCCTCAGGCAGGATGATCACCTCGTCCTTGCCCACGCGGGCATGAATCTCCAGCGGCAGAACGCGCGTGACCACGGCATGAACGTAGTCGCTGGGGCCGGTCTTTACCACCCAGTCCGGATGCCGGTAATCCTCGATGGTGCTGCCCGCGGCGAGCACGTTTTCCAGCTTTCCAGGCCCGTCTTGACCCACCCAGCCGCGACGGCGCTCGTAGGTGGCCAGGCCATCGGCCACGGCGGCATTGGCGGTTTTTTGCAGGTCCAGGTCGAGCGTGGTTTCGATCCTCATGCCCGCCTCGTGCACCTCGTCGGCGCCGAAGCGATTGTCCAACTCTTGCCGCACCGCTTCCTCAAACCACGGGGCCACCGACATCTCCGGCTGGGCAATGTGCAGCCCCAGAGGTGCATTGCGGGCCTGCTCGGCCTGCGCGTGGGAGATGACCCGGTCGGACTCCATCTCGGTGAGCACCAGGTTGCGACGGCGCAGGCACTTCTCAGGGTTGAGAATCGGCGAATAAGCCACTGGCCCCTTGGGCAAACCGGCCAGCAGAGCCGCCTCGGTCAGCGTCAGATCTCGGGCGTGCTTGGAAAAGTAGAATTCCGAAGCGGCCTCGAAGCCGTACATTCCGCTGCCCAGGTAGATCTGATTGCCATAGAGGGTGAAGATTTGCTGCTTGGTGAAGGCGCGCTCGATCTGGATGGCCAGATAAGCCTCCTGCAGCTTGCGACCGGCGGTGCGCTCGGAGGAGAGAAAGAGGTTGCGGGCCAACTGCATGGTTAGCGTGGAGGCGCCCTGGGCGCGTCCATGGCTGACCAGATCGTGCCACGAGGCCCCGCCGATGCGCAGTACATTGATGCCCCAGTGCGACTCGAAGTTCTTGTCTTCAATGGAGATAACGGCTTGGCGCAGGACCGGTGCAAAGTCGTCGTAGTTGACCACCTCGCGCCGCTCGATCGCAAACGAGCCAATCACGCGCCCCTTCCGGTCGTAAAGCTCGGTGACGGTCGAGGGGCGATAGCGCTCCAGGTCGTGAATCTGCGGCAGATCGACTGAGTAGACCAGCGTAAGCCCGGCCAGCGAGCCGGTAATCACCGCCAGAGCGAGCAGCAGGGCGAGGGCGAATTTACCCGCCAGCTTGCGCCGCTGGCGCGGGGGCTCCGGCGCGGCTTGAAGCCGGCGGTACGGGGCAAAAACGCTCGGTTCAGGAGGCTGGATAGGGGTGACCGCCAAACGATTCAGGCCTCATTAGAAACTCACCGGCACGCCGGGAGAAATGGTTTCAGTCCAAGGCTAGCACGGGAGCGCTGGCTCTGGCGCGGATCGAGCCTGGCGCGTACTCCATCGTGCAGGATGGAGGAAACTTAGACTGGGCGTACTGCATCGGCTTGTCGGCTTGATTTTGCTTCGCCGGTGATTTGATTCTGCTTCGTCGCTGACATAGCAGGCCTGTACGCCAGTTTTGTCCAGTGAGTCTTCATCCGCCTATCGCCGCACGCTTCATTTTCCGGGCGGAGCAATTCCCTGGAGCAGGCGGCTTCGGCTGCCGCGTTGCTTTGCGCGCTCAACCCGGCGCATCACAGCAAAAGGCCCCCAGCCGAAGCAGGAGGCCTTTGCTGTTGCTTGGCCGACCAACGGGAGGCGGTTAGCCCCACCGCAGGTGGTTAGTACATGCCTTCCATGCCGCCGCCGTGGCCGGCCGGGGCCGACTTGGGCTCCGGAATCTCGACCACCAAGGCTTCGGTGGTCAGCAGCAGACCAGCGATCGAGGCGGCATTTTGCAAGGCCGTCCGGGTCACCTTGGTCGGGTCGATAACGCCGGCCTTGACCAGGTCCTCGAAGACCGAGGTCTGGGCGTTGTAGCCGAAGTGCGGGTTGTAGGTATCGCCGTCCTTTTCCTTGCCCACGAGTACCTTGGCCACCACCACGGCGCCCTCTTCGCCGGCATTGGCGACGATCTGGCGCAGTGGCTCTTCGAGCGCGCGGCGGACGATGTTGGCGCCGATCTTCTCGTCGCCATGCAGCGTCTTGATCAGCTCATCGACGGCTGGAATGGCGCGCACCAGGGCCACTCCGCCGCCGGGGACGATACCCTCCTCGACTGCCGCGCGGGTGGCGTGCAGGGCATCCTCGACGCGAGCCTTCTTCTCCTTCAGCTCGGTCTCGGTGGCCGCGCCCACCTTGATGATGGCCACGCCGCCGACCAGCTTGGCCAACCGCTCCTGCAGCTTCTCGCGGTCGTAGTCCGAGGTGGTCTTCTCGATCTGCGTGCGGATCTCCTTGACGCGGCCTTCAATGTCCGAGGCCTTGCCGGAACCATCCACGATGGTGGTGTTGTCCTTGTCGATGGTGATGCGCTTGGCGCGGCCCAGATCCTCGAGCTTCACGCCCTCCAGCTTGATGCCCAGATCCTCGGTGATGGCCTTGCCGCCGGTGAGGATGGCAATGTCGCCCAGGATCGCCTTGCGGCGGTCGCCGAAGCCGGGAGCCTTGACGGCAGCCACATTCAAGGTGCCGCGCAGCTTGTTGACCACCAGAGTCGCCAGGGCCTCGCCCTCGACGTCCTCGGCGATAATCAGAAGCGGCTTGCCGCCGCGGGCAACCTGCTCCAGCAGGGGCAGCAAGTCCTTCATCGCGCTGATCTTCTTCTCGTAGATCAGAATGTAGGGCTCTTCCTGAATCACTTCCAGCCGCTCGGCGTCGGTGACAAAGTAGGGGCTCAGGTAGCCGCGGTCAAACTGCATTCCATCGACGGTCTCCAGACCGGTGTACATGGTCTTCGACTCTTCGATGGTGATGACGCCGTCCTTGCCGACAACCTTGACCGCCTCGGCGATGATGTCGCCGATCTCCTGGTCGCCATTGGCCGAGATCGCGCCCACCTGGGCCACGGAACCCTCGTTCACCGGCTTCGACAGCTTGCCCAGGGCGCCGCCCTCGGTCCACTTGCCGTCCTTGTCGCGGGTGCCGATGATCGCAGCCGTAGCCTTTTCGATGCCGCGGCGTAGCGCCATGGGGTTAGCCCCGGCAGCCACTGTCTTGACGCCCTCGCGGAAGATCGACTGCGCCAGAACCGTCGCGGTCGTGGTGCCGTCGCCGGCCACGTCGGAGGTCTTGGAGGCGACTTCCTTCACCAGTTGCGCGCCCACGTTCTCCACCGGGTCCTGCAGGTCAATCTCTTTGGCCACCGTCACGCCGTCCTTGGTGATAGTCGGCGATCCGAACTTCTTCTCGATGACCACATTGCGGCCCTTGGGGCCGAGCGTTACCTTCACGGCGTCTGCCAGCGTGTTGACGCCGCGCAGGATCGCCTGACGGGAATCTTCACCGTGCAGAATCTGCTTTGCCATGCTTCAAACTCTCCTAGTTCAGCTTTTAGCTATTAGCTCTTAGCTCTCAGCTAAAGCCTTCGTTATATGAACCTGATCCGTTGCGCCAGCTTGCAAGCTAAAAGCTAAGAGCTAATAGCTAAAAGCTGAATGCCTACTTCTTGATGATGCCGAGGACCTCTTCCTCGCGCATGATCAGGAACTCCTCGCCGTCGATCTTGATCTCGGTGCCGGAGTACTTGCCGAAAAGAATCTTGTCGCCGGCTTTGACGTCCAGCGGGAAAACCTTGCCTTCGTCATTCGACTTGCCCTTGCCGACGGCGATGACCTCGCCCTCCTGGGGCTTTTCCTTGGCGCTGTCAGGGATGATGATGCCCCCGCGAATGGTCTCGCCCTCTTCCACACGGCGGACCAGAATGCGGTCGTGGAGCGGTGTAAATGTGGTCGCTGCTGCCATTGTTTCGCTTCTCCTTCACACGCGGGCAGGGGTGAGCCCCGCCGCGGGATTTGAGTGGTTTATTCAGAAAAACACTGCGGAATCTGCGGGTTAAGTCTCCCAAAAATCGGAGCAATCCGCCTAGCCGAGCACTGCCGCCAGCCGTCTGCTGGCACTCTCGCCTTCCAATTGCTAACGATAGGCAAGTACCCTCTATTTTGTCAAGGGTGCTATGAATTATATGAGCGTAATACGCTAAGAAAGTGTGAATATTTTTGCGGAGATGACGGGTCGGGTCGCGCGGAGGGCAGATTGAGCCCGCCGGGAGGCCGATCACGCTCATCTGAACTCGCCAGCGGTCAATGCTCAGTGCGATCGACCTCCCACCGGGCAATCCTTCATTGCCCGGATCGAAAGCATTTACAATGGGCCCATGCCGCGCCGCTCCTTATATCGTCTCTGCATTCTCGTCTCCTCGCTCGCTCTGGTCTTCGCGACGCTCGCCACCGCCGAGCCGGGCAGCTCCGGCCGCGGCCGCAAGTACAAAACGCCCCCGCCCACGGCGCGCATTGCGGTCACCGTTCTGCGCGACACCGACGGCAAACCCATCGAGAATGCCGCCGTCGTCTTTCACGCCATGGAGGGCGAAAAAGACACGGGCAACATGGAGCTGAAGACCGGCGAGGACGGCAGCACCGTCATCGACGTCATGCCCATTGGCGACACGGTACGCTTGCAGATCATCGCCAAGGGCTTCCAGACCTTTGGAGAGGACTACAAGATCGACAAGGCCGAAATGGCTATTGAAATCCGGCTGAAGCGTCCCGGCCAGCAGTACTCCGCCTACGGGAATCACCCCGAGGCCTCCGAGGGCGGCAAGAGCCCGGATGCGGCCAGGCCGGTGAATCCGCCCGAGGGAACGGGTGCAGGCAAGGGCGCAGCTTCAGCCTCTGGTTCAGCCTCCGCTGCGGCGGCGAACGGCAAGCCCACAGCTCAGCCGGACGCGCAGCCCGGCCAGCCCCAGCCGAAGTGAGGGTCGCCTCGGCCTGCATCGGCCTCCGAATCGATGCAGTTTTGAAAGGGGGCGGCATTCGATGAGCAGCCAACTCCTCAGCGGCAAATCGGCGCTGGTGACCGGCGGCGCGCGGCGCCTGGGCCGGGGAATTGCGCTGGCCCTGGCGCGGGCTGGCGCGGATGTGGTCCTCACCTTCCGCAACTCCCAGGCCGAGGCGGTCGAGACCGTCCGCGCCATCGAGGATTTGGGCCGGGCCAGTCTGGCCGTCCACTGCGAGCTCCGCTCCGAGGCCTCGGTGCGCGCGGCCGTCGCAGCCGCGGTGAGTCGCTTCGGGAGGCTGGACATTGTGGTGAATAATGCCGCCATCTTCGAGTCCGCCCCGCTCGACACGCTCACCCTCGACCAGTGGGACGCGGTCTTCGAGACCAATGCGCGCGGGCCGTTTCTGGTGGCGCGCGAGGCATTGCCCTATCTGCGCGCCGGCAAGAGCGAAGAGGGGGGCCGGATCGTCAACATCGGCTCGCTGGGCGGGATTCATGCCTGGGCCGGCCACGCCCACTATTGCGCCTCGAAGGCCGCCTTGCACATGCTCACCCAGGCGATGGCCAAGGCCTTTGCTCCCCAGGTGAGCGTCAACTGCGTCGCGCCCGGCTGGATCGAGATGGACGGGATTTCCGCCGCGCAGGCCGAGCACTTTGCCGCCAAAACGCCAATGCGGCGCAACGGCAGCGTGGAAGACGTGGCCCAAGCCGTGCTGTTTTTCGCCGCCGGGCCGCACTTTGTCACCGGCCAGGTTCTGGCCGTGGATGGCGGGCTGGGGCTGTAAGGCGGAGTTCGTGGGAGCTTGCCTCCCACCCTTGGTAAGAAACCGCGAAGGAGGGCCGACCAAATGCCAGCAGGAGCAACTTGCCTGCTAGCGCGCGAAGAGCCGCTTCAGAAAGCCAATTCTGTCGTTTCTGGGAGCCTCGCCGCTGTTGAGAGCCTCTTCGCCAGCCTCTGCGGGAGCCTTTCTGAGGTGCGGGGCGGCCAGCCGCCGGGCGCGAAACTTCATTGGAATGCGCTCCCACAGTCCCACGGGCTCGGGTTGCACGGGCCAGGCGGCGCCCTCGACGGCGGCCCTTGGGTTGGTCACGCACAGCCGTCGCGCCGTCTCCTCGCCCGCCCGCCGCGCCACATAATCGTAGGCCTTTTTCAGGTGCGGCGGCCGTCGGGTCAGGTTGTGCGCGTCGCTGGCCAGAAAATGAATCCAGTTGCGCTCCAGCAATTCGTTGGATAAAGCCTCCGCCAGCTTGCCGAAGCGCCCATACAATGAGCCGGCGGTCACCTGAAGCAGGCATTCCTGGCGCAGCCACCCGGCCAGCAGTTCAGGGTCGCCCAGCACGGCCGGATAGCGCTCCGGATGGGTGATGACCGGCGTGTAACCCACCGATTGCAGCAGCAGCAAGGCGTCGCTGACCTGCGGAGGAATCGCGGTGTCGGCGAACTCGACCAGCAGGTAGCCTTTGCCGTCGATCGAGTAGCGCAGGGGGTTGGCGGCGGCCTCCATGACATTCTCCGCCGTCACGTGGAGGTCGCATCCCAGGCTCAACTCGATCTGGCCATCGAGCAGTTCGCGCAACCGTGCGTAGCGCTCGGCGATGAGCGGGGCGTCGTAGGGGTAGCGTTCGCTGGCGTGCGGGGTGCAGACGATGCGGCTCACGCCTTCAGCCGCGGCCTCTCGCGCCATGGCCAGCGAGGTCGTGAGATCGGGTGCGCCGTCGTCCACGCCGTAGAGCAGATGATGATGAAGATCGATCATGTGGCCTTCTCTTCAGGGCCAAGCTTCCAGCTACTAGCTGGTTCCTGGTGCTGAAGAATGCCTCGTGTCCCTCTGTCGCAGATCGCAACTGCTGTTTGCCCATGCCGTCCGCTGTGGCAGGATGAGCTTGCAGCTAAAAGCTGCGAACTTCAATGCGTGGCCAGCGCCTCGATCATCGAGGCGAAAATCTTCCAGCCGTCCTGCGAGCCCAGAATCGCTTCGCTGGAGCGGTCGGGATGGGGCATCATGCCCAGAACATTCCGTTTTTCGTTGAGAATGCCCGCAATGTTGCCCAACGAGCCGTTGGGGTTGGCCTCCGGGGTAATCTCCCCCTTGGCAGTGGCGTAGCGGAAGGCGATTCTGTCCTCGGCCTCGAGCCTGCGCAGCTCCTCCGGCGTGCAAAAGTAATTTCCCTCCATGTGGCCGATGGGAATCTCCAGAACATCGCCCTTGGCCAGTTGGTTGGTGAAGGGAGAATCGGCGGTTTCCACGCGAAGATGAACCTGTTTGCAGATGTACTTCAGTCCGGCGTTACGCATCAGCGCGCCGGGCAGCAGGCCGGCCTCGGTGAGGATCTGGAATCCGTTGCAGATGCCCAGCACCAGGCCGCCACCGGCGGCAAACTTCTTCACCGCCTGCATGACGGGCGAAAACCGGGCAATCGCCCCGGTGCGCAGGTAATCGCCGTAGGCAAAGCCGCCGGGAACCAGCACCGCATCCACGCCCTGGAGATCCTCCGAGTCGTGCCAGAGAAAGGTGACAGGCTGGTGAGCCACTTCGGCAATCACGTGGTAGGTGTCGTGGTCGCAGTTGGAGCCGGGAAAGACTAAAACCCCAAATTTCATGCCTCTAGGTTATCAGTTTCAGGCGGCCGCGCCACTCCCTTCGACGGCCCTGGCTCCAAAGCGCTTTTCACAGGGGAACCAGGCATCTGGCCAGGCCATGCCGGTGATATACTCACTGGGTCAGGCGCGTGCCCGCGTCGTCATCTTCTACTACCACTGAGGTTCCCATGTCCGGCCATTCAAAATGGGCCACAATCAAGCACAAGAAGGGCGCGCTGGATGCCAAGCGCGGCAAGATATTCACCCGTCTGCTCAGGGAAATCGCGGTCGCCGCAAAGGGCGGCGGCAACCCTGACAGCAACGCCCGGCTGCGCACCGCCATTCTGGCGGCCAAAGCGGAAAACATGCCGCAGGACAACATCAAGCGCGCCATCCAGCGCGGCACCGGCGAACTGGAAGGCGTCAACTACGAGGAGATCACCTTCGAGGGTTACGGCCCCGGCGGGGTGGCCATCATTGTCGATGTGCTGACCGACAACCGCAACCGCGCGGTGAGCGAAATCCGCCACGCCTTCTCGAAAAATGGCGGGAATCTGGGCGAAAGCGGCTCGGTGCGCTTCATGTTCTCGAAAAAAGGGCTGATCGCCGTTGAAAAGGGCGCGGCCACTGAAGAGCAGTTGATGGACATCGTGCTCGAACATGGCGGCGAAGACCTGAACGATGAAGGCGACTCCTGGGAGATCATCGCCGATCCGGCCTCCTATGAGGAGGTTGCCGCAGCCGTCAAGGCCGCCGGCATTCCCACGGTGATGAGCGAAGTGACCATGGTCGCCTCCACCTACACCAAGCTGGAAGGCAAGGAAGCCAGCCAGATGATGCGCTTGCTCGAAGTTTTGGAAGATTGCGACGATGCGCAAAACGTCTATTCGAACTTCGACATGGATGCCGAGCAGATGGAAGAGGCGGCCGGTTAGGCCAGCGCCAGCCAGGCGTTCAAAAGGCCGCCCGGATGTGGCGGCCTTTTTCCGGAGACGCGAAATTTTCGTCCGGCGAAGAAAATCACCGCAATAATCGCGTGGGGCAGGGAAGAGCAGGGCGGAAATGCGCGGCACAGAGAACGGTTGGGAAGGAAAGAGCAGGGAAGAACGAATGTTGACCCGAATTGCTAAGCTTTTTGTGTTGCTCCTGATGGCGGGGACGATGATGGCCGCCGCTGAAACCTCAGATGGCGTTGCCACCGCTCCGGACGCGGCGGCGGTAAATACCGTGGCCCAGGTTCGCCAGGACAAGAGCTGGGAGTACGGCCCCTTCGTCAACGGGGGAACGGGCGTCGGCATCCGCTCGAATTTCCAGTTTCTCTCGGCCGGCTTCCAGGCAGGCAAAGCCCTCACGCCGGTTCTTCATGCCGGCATTCTTACCGGCCAGTTCGAGCTGGGCGGCAACATCATGCCTCTCTGGCAGGCCTACACCCCGAGCGCCCACGAAGAGACCATCACCCCGAAGGGTGGGGGGACGCCCTACCCGGCAATGATCGGCGGCGGCACCTACCGCGGCGTCAGCATCACCCCGGTCATCTTCCGCTGGAATTTTCTCACCCAGTCGCGGCGCATTCAACCATGGGTTCAGGCCGCGGGTGGCATCATCTACACCACGCACAAGTTTCCCGGGGTCCAGGAGGTTCCGCAGGGGACGCCGGGCGGAAGCTGCGTGTGGAATTTTTCCCCGCAGGGCGGTGGCGGCTTCCACTACTTCATCCGTCCCCGGCGGTCGATCGATGTGGGGGTGAACGCCGCGCACATCTCCTCCGCCTCGCTGGGCGACCGCAACCCCGGCGTCAATGCCAGCATTCAGGTGCAGGTGGGCTACACCTTCTGGAAGTAGACGCGCTCCCAGGAAATGCGTAGCAGGGCAGAATTTTGCCCATTGTAGAGCAGTCGTGGGAAAGCCGCCGAAACTCCCGGTAAAAAGCTGGAAAAAACTTCCGGAATTGCAGGCGAAGACATTGCTGTGAAAGGAATTATGAGCGGACCGGTGGTCGAGTGCGTTCCCAACTTTTCCGAGGGCCGGGATGCCCGGCGGGTCGAGGCCATTGTGGCCGCGATGCGCGTCGATGGGGTGTGCCTGCTCGACTGGTCGATGGACGCCGACCATAACCGCTCGGTGGTGACCGTGGCCGGCGATCCCGCCGCGGTGGTCGAGTCGGCGGTACGCGGCGCCGGCAAGGCCGCCGAGCTGATCGACCTGACCCGTCAGGAAGGGGTTCACCCCCGCATCGGAGCGGCCGACGTCATTCCCTTTGTGCCCATTTCCGGCATCAAGCTGGAGCAGTGCGCCCTGCTGGCCCGCCAGGCGGGGCTGGAGATCTGGCGCCGTTACGAGGTGCCGGTCTACTTTTATGAGGCGGCGGCCGCCCGGCCCGACCGCGCCAACCTGGAAGAGGTGCGGCGCGGGCAGTTCGAGGGCCTGCGCGAGGCCGTGAGCAAGGACTCCTCGCGCCGTCCCGACATTGGCGGCCCCAATCTCCATCCCACCGCCGGCGCCTGCGCCGTGGGCGCGCGCAAGTTCCTGGTGGCCTACAACATTTACTTCGACTCGACCGACGTGGCCGTAGCGCGCGCCATTGCCCGCGAGATTCGCGCCGCCTCCGGTGGCCTGAAGGGCGTCAAGGCGATGGGTGTGCTGGTCCACGGCCGCGCACAGCTCACCATGAACATCACCGACTTCGAGGTCACGCCGCTCTCCCAGGTCTTTCACACCGCCTCGGCTCTGGCCCTGCGCTACAAGGCCACGCCCGTCGAGGGCGAGATCATCGGACTGCTGCCTGAGGCGGCCTGTGAGCGGGAGAGCGAGTGGATGCGTCAATTGTCTGGGTTCGATGAGCAAACCAAGATTCTGGAGCGCCGCCTTGCCTCTCCCCTGGCTTGGCCAGGACAGGCGGCAGCAGCCAAGCCAGCTTGAAGGGCGCATCGGCCTGATGCACAACAGGTAAAATGAAGAAGGAACAGTAGCGGCGCGGTGGGCCGTCGAGCGCGTGAAGTCGGGCGCGCGGAAATGGTTCAGGGTTTGAACCGGCTTCCGCCGACGGATTCAACTGCGGCCGCAACTGTGGAGGATGGATTCCTTGAAGGCTTTACTGAGATTTTCAATTCCGGTTATTCTGCTGGCCGCGGTCGCCTCGGCGCCGGCGGCGCAGTTGTCCACCGATGCTCGCGGCGCCATTCCTCATGACGTGCAGCAGTTGGTGGCCATCGACTACTACGCGATGGAGAACTCGGCCGCGGCCATGGATCTGCGCAACCGCGTGATGCCTCCCGAACTCAAGCGCTTTGAAGAGGCGCTGCACAAGTCCGGCCTGAACGAAAACCACGACGTCGAACAGTTGGCCTTCGTCCTGTTCCGCCCCAAGAGCAGCAGCGAAGATCTGGACACCGTCGGCATTGCCCAGGGTCAGTTTCCCGTAACCGAGATTCTCTCCAACTTCCGCAAGCAGAAGCTGAAACCCACCCTGGTGCGCACCAACAAGGTCTACCCGCTGGCCAAAACCGGCATGGTGGTCTGCTTTGTCGATCCCTCGACGATGATCTTCGGCGACAGCGATGCGGTCACCAGGACCCTCGATGTCCGGGACGGCATGGCGCCCAGCATCCTGACCAATAACACCATGATGGACGCCATGAGAAGCGTGGACTCCGAGCCTCTGTGGAGCATCCTCGACCAGAAGGGCACCCAGACCATGATGAAACAGGTGCTGGGCGAGGCCGGCTCGGTCACCGACTTTGAAAGCGTGCGCAAGCGCCTGCTGGCCTCCTGGTACTCGATGAACTTCCAGCACGGCGTCAAATTCGACCTGACCATCTCCACCGGCGACTCGTTTGTCGCGGCCACCGTCTCCTCGCTGATGACGGCCGCGCTGACGGTGCGCAAGATGAGCGGCTCGGATGCCGAGAAACAGGCGCTGAGCGCCACCTCGCTCAGCTCCGACTCCGGGCGCATGTCGGTCCACTTCGCCACCAGCGATGACGAATTCAACAGCCTGTTGCAATCCCCGCTCTTCCATAGCATGGTGCGCTGAGCCGCATCAGGCTTGTGCGCACAGGGGAGAGGTTTTGCTGTTATTGATCCAGCCCCATTGGAATGCGACACCTGTTCCCACCCTAGCCGCAAAAACAAAGGCGCGGCGAGGGTGGGGCAACCCAAATTTGTTTGATTCGTTCAGGGCCGGATCAATAACGTAAAGAGTGCCGTGCTGCGTGGCATTTTTGATGAGAAGCCACTTGAGCGGCAGTGGTTTTTCTCTCCAGCAACCGGAGAAACTCTATAGGCCAGCGGACGATTCCTCTCCAGAGCCGCTCCACCGCCGGCCTTTGCTCGGCAAACCGGGCCTCCCTGGTTTTGATTGACGATGCGCGCAGGAGAACCCCGGCTTCGTTCTACGCTTTAGTAAAGCTCCCAGATTTTCTCTACTTTTCAGTAAAAGAATGTTCCAGATTTTCTCTAGCCCCAGTAAAGAGTATCCCCGGTTTTGCTCTGCAATTCACGATTTTGTGGCCGGCCAGGAAGCCTCAAGCCTTCTTGCTGCTGCCGCTCTCCATGGTTGTGAAGGTCTGCTCTCCGTCCTCGTATATTTTCATCGGATTACTACCGCACACCTGATTCCGTCCGTTCTTCTTGGCCCGGTAGAGTGCCTGATCGGCCATTTCGATCAGGTCGTGCACATGCTTTTCGAATTGCGGAACCATGGTGGCGCATCCTACGGAGATGGTAACGATTCCGGGCAGGTTGCCGTTGTGCGGCAATTGGCGGCCGCGCAGCGCCAGGCATACTTCATTGGCCACCTGCACGGCGCCTTCCTTGCTCGTGTTGGGCAGAACAATGGCAAACTCCTCGCCACCGAAGCGGGCCACCAGGTCGCCCGGCCGCGCCACGACATCCTGGCAGGACTCGGCGATCTGCCTCAGGCAACTGTCGCCGCGCAGGTGCCCATAGGCGTCGTTATAGGACTTGAAGAAGTCGGCGTCGATCAGCAACATGGAGAGCGGCTTGCCGTCGCGTATGCCGCGGCGCCATTCACCGGCGATGTACTGATCGAACCGCCGGCGATTGGCCAATCCCGTCAGCGCGTCCGTCACGGCCAGCGCCTCCACGACGCTATAGGCTTCCTGCAGCTTCTGTTCCGCCTGCTTGCGCTCGTTGATGTCCCGGAGAATGTTCAGAATTCCCGATGGAGCGCCGGTTGCCGGGTCGCGCACAATATGAAGGTTGGCCTCGACCCACAAATACTCCCCGTTTTTCTTCTGGGCGCGGCACTCGATCATGGTCCCTTCGGCACCAGAGCGCAGTTCATTGACCGCCGCTTCGGCCTTGGCGAGATCCTCCGGATGCACCAGCCCGAAGCTGCCCTGCTCCAGCAGTTCTTCCCGCGTCCATCCGCCCATGCTCTCCGCGGCCGCCGAGACGTAGGAGCGGCGCCCGTTGAAGTCGGCCAGAATGATGATGTCGCGGGAGTTTTCCGTCACCAGCTTGTGCAGAGCGACGATCTCATGCAGCTTTTGTTCCGTGGCCTTGCGCTCGTTGATGTCGCGCACGATCTTCAGGATTCCAGTGGGAACGCCCGTTACCGGATCGCGCACGAGGCGCAGATTGGCCTCCACCCAAAGAAACTCCCCGCTCCGCTTGCGAAGGCGAGCCTCGATCACACCCCCCTCGACGCCGGAATGGAGATTGCTCATCAGCGCCACGGCGTTCGACTGGTCCTCGGGATGCAGCAGCTCCAAACCGTTCATCGCCAGAAGTTCTTCCCGGCTCCACCCCGTCATGCTCTCTGCGGCGGCCGAAATGTAGTTGCCCTCTCCGCTGAAGTTGATGAGGACGATCGCGTCGCGGGAGTTTTCCGTCACCAGTTTGTGCAGAGAGGCGATCTCCTGCAGCCGGCGTTCGGTGGCCTTCTTCCGTTCCTGGACCACCGAGATGCTATAGAGAATGAAGATTCCCGCGGCCACATGCAGTTGCAGCAGAATGCTGGGCCCGACCAGAAGAGTGGAATTGGCCGCGATAAACGGACCCTCGCCGCGAACGTTGTAGCAGCTTCCTGTGATGGCGACCAGCAGCATCGCCAGCGCGGCGCAACTCAGGTCGACCCTGAGCGCAATGACGACCAGGAGAGGATAAATCAGAATTCCCAGCGGGATTCTGTCCTGGCTGAAGGAGGCGACGGCAACAGCGGCGGTCAGCGCCAGGTAAGGCCAGCCTTGCCGCCAGCGCCGGAGATCGCTGAAATCGGATTGAAAGATGGCGACAAAAGTCGGCGTGATCACCGCAATTCCGAGGCCATCGGGACCAGCCCACTCCAGAAACCCTTCCAGAACTGGGGTATGCGTCCCGGCCGCCATAATCCATGCGTAGATTAACCCCACGGCGATGGGTGCAGCCAGAACCGCAAATCCTATGAAGCGGCAGAGATAGGGAATATTCGTGAAGCGGGGAAGCTCGGCCGACCGCCGGCGCAGCAGCAGCGCGGCCAACAGGACTTCGGCGATGTCCAGCACGCTGTATAGCAGACTCATCCGCCACGGTTCGTGGATGAAGATGCTGCCGAAGGCAAGAGCCAGAAAACCTGTGAGCAGATAGACCGGCCAACGCCAGCGAGGAGCCAACAGCAGGTAGGCCAACAGCAGACCATTGGCCACCCAGATCAGGTTTCCCCCCGCCCCGTTGCGTTCGAAAATGTCGACGAATACCGTGGCCAGCGTGACAAACAGGAAGCATCCCGCCAAGTGGACGGCAAGCCCAGGACTCCGCAACCAGCGGACCAGGAAATGCAACCGCTCGACCTGGGGATGGCAGCTTGTAGATGCAGGCTTCCCGCGCACTTCCGTCCTCCTGCTCCCCTTATCAGTTGAATTTCAGAGCAAAATAGTCTTCGAAGATTCTTTGCCGGTTGATTCCTATGATTCAAGAATGGATCCGGGCGTCAAATCAAGCTACTGCCTTCAAATTTTCTGCACTGAAATGAATTTTCCACAAATTACCGCACTGTTTACCGAAGCCACGGTGAGCGGAAATAAGAATATCATGCAAATCTATTTGGAACTTTGGTCGGGGCGGAGGGATTCGAACCCCCGACCCTCTGCTCCCAAAGCACGGTAGCAGCGGTTTTCCATGATTTACCCTCCATTACCAATGTGTGCTTAACATTCTTACAATCAGAGCGTTATGCACACATTGCCGGATGGGTTGATTCCTGCCAATTACTATCGTTTCCGATACTGACTCCCCACACTTTCCACCACAGTTTTAGACGACCATTATTCGCTGCTTCCGCCTGTACTGGCGGGGTGGAACCGCACTGGTACGCCGTCACGTTCGCAACTCAAGAGAGTTTGCGGGCAGAGCGCCGATGCGGGGAACTGCTGGCGGATATGCCAAAGGCAAAGGGTACGGCTGGACAGGGGAATCCAAACTGGCTAGGCAGTAACAAAGTGGAACCGCCTAGTAATCAGCCACAAACCCTAGCCGATCTTGGAATTAGCAAGCGCCAGTCTTCCGAGTGGCAGCAACTCCACTGGAATGAGCCAGAAACCGCCCGTCCTGCCCCTCGCAGGGTACTGGACAGGCAAACGGCCATGGACGGCCAGCCGATGCGCCTACGTGCCTTAAACGTCCAAGTGCAGGATTGCACACAGCGGCCAGTATGCCCAAGGCGAAGGGAACACAGGGCAACTCAAGGGAGATATTCGCATGAGGGCAGAACGCCGTCCTGGGGAACTACTTCGTGAGATGGCAGAGAGTAGGGAACGAGATACCGGAACAGGTGGGGATAGAAAATCACAGTCGCAAGCCGCTACCGTGAAACTTTCCGATCTCGATATATCTAGGATGCAATCATTGAGTAAGGCTTTTCACAGTTCGACAGGGAGAACGTGTTCTATGTACCGTCCCTTACTCCAATCGGTAGGGAGAATGTGCCCTATGTACCGTCCCTTACTCCAAAGGCCCGCATAAAAAAGGACTGTTCTTATCCAAATAGAGGCTTCAATGTCCGGCACACTGCGTATGCAGCAGAGAGTCTCAGGTATATTCTCCCTTTGTTTTCATTTGGTTGCGTTCAGCAGTAGCAAAACTGCGGTGGAAACTGCGGGGACTGTAAGGCTTTTGGTGCGATATTGGCGGGGAGCAACGGGCCTTGCGCTGGCATCGGGCGCTGGTGCTGGTGGTGATGCTGCTGGTGGTGCATACGGTTGGCAGTGTCTAACCAGGGTACAGGCTGACTGGACGTAAAGCGCACGCTGTACACTCATTCATTCCAATAGACTTAGCTCACTGATGCACTCGCATTGCACAACGTCTTAGAGTCTAGCTTGACACTGCTATGCCCCCAAGTCTGGGTGACGTGTGGTGCATACTCTATGGATGCATGAGGGCTGTTGGGCTATGTCTATGATAATGAAACATTTAGTCTGGCTGTAAGGGCAGGGCAGGAATGCTTAGGCCGGGGGGGGGTGCTCCCCCATAGCGATGACGGGTGGCCTCACGATTACCTAAGCCCCTCCTACAATTTTCCAGCAAAAAGGGCCTTTGCCTCAAAGGTCAGTGATTGCCTGCGATGTCTTCTCGATTCGAGGCCCGTACAGCCACAAGGCGGGCTTGCTGGCCTTGGGGTGATGGTTATCTATGCCGGATTTGCCGGAAGGCTCAGGACAGGCGGCCTGTCGCGCTTATCCCTTATCTCGTCAACAAGTTCCATCAGAACGCGCACATCCACGTTTGATGTGGGTTCCCCGGCTAGGAGCAAGGCTTTATCCAAAAGGACGCCGCTGCTAATTGCCTTTTGCTGGAGAGAGGCTTTGCCGATGTCGGTGTCTGAGATGGACGCGACCACACGGCGGGCCGTCTCCCGGTACATTTTCGAGAGTTCGGCTTTCTCCTGCTGGATAGATTGCTGAATTTCCGGCTTAGCCAGGGTATTTTTTACCATGTGACGGCTTCTCCCTAGGGCGGCGGCGATCTTGGTCGTTGATGTCCCGTCCGCTGCCAGCGTTACGATTTGGGCTTCTTCTTGGGTGTTTGGTGGGGTTCCGTTCATGGCTTTCCTTTCACTCGTTTACGGTGCTCGGCCTGATACTTCGCGTTCTTCACTTGGGCGTGCTTCTCTCCGCAACTCGGACAACGGACTTGGTGCTTGCCGCTGGCAACGTACTCACCGCCGCAGCCGATGCACGTCCGCACTGAAGGTCCAGCGGCTACAGGCTTCACCGCCGGACACTTCGTAGGCACGGGCTTCGGGCAGCGATCGCACAACGGCGCGGCCTCCGAGCATGGAAACGAAGCCTTGATTAAGGGGCAATATCTCATCGCCTGCCCGCTTCCCTCCCCCCGTAGAACCGATGGCCGGCTTGCCATTCCGGGGACTGCTCATCGCTGGTGAGGTTTTGGAGGTGGCCGTCCGTGACAAGGCCGCCGAAGGGCCGTTCGAGAGTCGCGCCCAGGTCGTGACGATCCTGAAAGCGGTACATTTCAGCCTTCGACGTGTCCAGCAGTTGAACAAAAAGCGCGTGCTCTGTGCTCCTGATAATGGTTTGCAGTTGGACGTACCACTCACTGAAGACGTGCCTGGCGACGGCTTGCCTTTCGTCCGCGATGGCTTCGAGACGGGCATTAATCTCCTGGCGGCGTTTCTCCATTGCGGAGGGTGCCTCGGCTGCCTGTTTAGCTTCGGCAATCTTGACCTGGGCAAGTTCAGCCCTGCCAGCGCATAGCAGTTCATCGGCCTCGCGCTGCGCTTGCCGCTCTTGGGCAGGCAAGAGGGCTTTGAGGTTCTCGGCTGCCGTTTGGATGTCAATGTACTCTTTCGTCAGGATCTCTTTCTCGGCATCCAATGGTGCGATTTCGGCGGCGAGTTGGGCTTCGCGGCCTTCCAGCAGCGCGTTGTAGGCTTCGGCTACCGTGCTGCCAATCTCATCGGCGATGCCTTGAACCTCTGGATTGGTCGATTCTTCAAACTGTCCTGTCATCGGGAACCCTTTCTGCGCCGGTCAAGGCACCGTACTCCTGTTGAAGGTGAATGATTCTCTGCTGGACGCGGTTGAATCCCTCTATGTCATTCGCGAATAAGGACATGTCGGCTTTCTTCCGCAGGTCGAAGATCTCGCTCTCGGCTTCGGCTTTATTCATGGTCATACCTCCGTGGGTCCGCACGAGCCGAGCACGGCACAGATGGTGTCTAACTGGTCTGCATCGCAGTCACGGTGCCCGGTTAAATCTCTCTCATAGGAGCGAAGCAATTTGACAGTGCCGGGGTCAGCATACTGATTCTCTTCGAGCAGGTTGACATGCCGTCCCAACTCTTCGCGCAACTCGCCAGCCCGTGCCGCATCCGTAAGGTCGCGGATGATCGAAAACTTTAAATCCTTCATTTTGAGAGTTATAGGCAGGGGAGTCTTCTCTTGGGGATGGGGATTTCTGCGCGAGTAACTGACCAAGTCGACGCCCAAACCTTTAGAGCTTGGGTAGTCAAAGTGGCCGTCATAGCTTCCAATCGCTTTCGGCCCATTGACGGCATCGACAGCCGCCTTTTTGTTGTTCATTGCGCGTTTGTCCTTTCCGGTTGAGGTTCGTGAATTTGTTCGGCCAGCGTCAGTTTCCCAAGATCAACCAACTGGCAGAAATGCTGAGACCAATAAACTCTCGCCTGGCCATCCTGCAGGGCAATAATCGTTCCCTCAATCTCTGGCGAGTCTTTGCGGATTACGCGGTTTCCGATTTGCATAGTTCCTCCTTTGCGACTTCGGCCAGCATCAGACTTGCCGGGTTGTGCTTCGATATGAAGTCCATGTCGGTCCACCACACCGTCGCCTTGCCGTGCTCGATCTTCAGCACCCGGCCCGGCTCGCCGAACGCACAGCCCTTGAGCAGGACTCTGGAGCCGATAGGGAATTGTTCGGCGTTCATTGTTTCCTCCCGTAAGCAGCCCTTATCCGTCGCAGGACATAGCCTGTCTGTATGAAGGGACTGCCCTTCTTGACGCAATGCGCAACTCTGTGGCCCGGCTCCGGGCTGTGCGAGTGGTAGAGCTTGCAGAACGGGCACCAGGCCACCCAACTCAATCCGTCTGGCGCGGGCGTGGCCAGCAGTACCGGCGTGTCTTTGGTCCGTAAATCACGATCTTCATGCTTCACGTCAACCTCCGCGCGATATGCTCTTCAATGCCCTTAAGGCCGCAAGTCTCACACTCGTAAACCCCGATATTGTTTTTCCGGTAAAGCGCGTAGGAGCAACAGCGCGGGCAGTGTGGGAATTCGGCAATCCTGCCGCCAGCTTTGCGAAGCAACTCGATCAACTCCGGCTTTACCGCCCTCAGTTCGTCCACCAGGTGCTCCGCGTCTTTCGGGAGCCAGCACCTCACCGTGTCGCCTGCGAGGGTCAAGGTTCCGCCTGCCGCCTTGACGGATTCGATTAGCGTTTCTGCCGTCATAACGCGAACTCCTTATAGCCGTCCCCGGCCTCTGAATTGCTTGTTCCCGGCTTCTCAGAATTGAGGGAATTTCCCGTTTTTGCGGGAACAACCTTTTCGTCAATGTTTACGCACTCTTCGATAGGGTTAAAGTTTCTTGTTCCCTTGTTCCCGTATATATTACGGATGGAGGGAACAACCTTTTTTTCACCCTCGAAAGTCTCTTCAGAAACGCCCTCGAAAGGTTTCTTGTTCCTTGTTCCTTCTATAGGGGTGGGAACAAGGGAACAATCAATTCCATACTCGAATGGATCACCCCGTTTTCCGCTCCCTGAACGAGTAACCTTTCCCTGCCGAGTCAGTTCCCGCAGTGCCTTTCGCTTGATAGTGGTTTTGCCTTCTATAGCGCCGTCAATTTCCGGCTCCGTCATGGACTTGTCTGCCAAGGCTCTCAGAATTGCCCCGCCAACGTTTGCAACCTCGAAACCCTCACGGAGTCCACCCAAGGAAAGCAGCCGCGTCGCCGGGTCGAACCCTAGAACCGTTTCCGGCAAGTCTTCGCCGATGCGCTGGACGCTGCAAAGCGTGCGGTAGGACTCAGTGCGCCGCATGACAAAAAGCGTACTCACTGCCCCGGCTAACGCTGTGGAGCCAATGGGCGCGTCGATAGACTCGGCCTTAGCCATCTTGCTCGAATGGTGCAGACAGAGGATATGCGTTCCGGTTCCGCGTGCCGCGTCGATCAATGGGCCCAGCGCACCATAGGTTTCGGCATAAGAGTTCCCGTCTTGGATGCGAACCAACCGGAATAGGGGATCGACTACCAGCAGGACAGGTTTCCTCTCCTGAAGGATCGCCACCACGTCCAAGGCCGTCCCCGCATCGGCAATCTGAATGTCCTCGGACCCATCCGCTCCCATAGCGCGAAAATCCGCCGCAACATCCTCAGACCTTTCCTCCAGAGCCAGATACAAAACCGCGCCTTGCTTGACGTGCCAGCCTAGGAAAGACTCGCCGCGTGCCACGGCCAAGGCCAAGTTACGGGCAAGGGTAGACTTTCCACATTTGGGCTTGCTGGCGATAATTGAAACGCTCCCGGCCACCAGACGCCCCGCCAGCAAATAGTCCACAGGGACCACGGGCCGGGAAAGCAACTCGCCCAGTCCAACGAGTTTGAGACCGTCCCGTGTCTTACTATTGCGGTTCTGCTGGCCAGACTGCGCCTTGATCGCGGACAATGGTTCCGGTTCCGGCCAACCGTCTACCGCTCCGGGCTCCCGCCTTCCGGCTGGCGCGTCCGGCTGACCGCCGATCTCGTTCCAGGTTGGCACGCTGTTCATTGGCATTGTCCTTGGGCGGGCATATATCCCTCGCGGAGAATGCGCTCAATCTCTTCATCGCCGACACGCACAGAACGGCCAATTCGATGCACAGCAAGGCGACGTGCGCCAATCCAGGCCCAAACCGTCTTTTCGCTAATGCTTAACTTTTCAGCAACTTCGGGCACTTTGTTAAGGTGTTCCATCGGGTTCCTTTCTGACTGTTCGGCTGGCGCGGCTATTACCGCTCCCGGACGGGAACTTCGCCCTTTTCGATAATCTCCGTTACGGTTTCGGGCCGGAATCGGATAGCTTTTCCCCCTACTCGCACGAAAGGAATCTTGCGCGCGAATGTCCATTGCCTCACGGTCTTTGGGGATAGGCCAAGAGCCGCCGCAAATTCCTCAGTGGTTAACAGGCTGCGATTCGGTTGAACTGTCATGTGTTTTCCCTTTCATTCTGAAGATTAGGTGAATCCGGGAGAACCATCAAGATTATTTACTTCCCATCCTGTCCCATTGCGTGCTATAAATAATCCATGAGCATTAGCGGAATGCGGCGCGGCAGGAAACAACCCGTTCTTGTTGGTCTTCAGGCGGCTTCTCCGCAATCAGGGTTTTTCCATCTCGATAGAGGGGACTTGGACAAAATCCTTGGTGTACTCAACCGAAAGCCGCAAGGGGGACCGTCGCCATTAACTGAGGCGCTGATCGGCTTAATGAAGAGATTGGAAGAGTGTGGCGGCAACCTGAAAAAAATGATGGACGACGACCCTGAGTTGGCGAAGGTCGTGACAACGGCATGTACTACGCTCTGGCTTCCATCAAAAACAGGAAGGGCACATCTGGTGCTGCAACCGTCCACTGAGATTAAGGCTCTTTCGCCAATGCCTGAACCCCAGGAGGCGGAGAAGCGAGCGGAGCTTCTTGCCGCGTTGTACTTCCATGTCTGGACTCTAAATCCTGAATGGGACAAACTCGCCGGACCTTGCGCCCGATGTGGACAGTATTACCTGAAAAAAAGGGCATCTCAAAAGGTCTATTGCTCTCCAAAATGCGGACATACTACTACTGCCACGGCCCGGAGATGCAAGCTGTTGGACGCTCAACACGCGAAGAAGCTGCAACGGGCAGAAGCCGCTATGCAGGAATGGCGCACGGACCGAACGAAAGATGATTGGAAGGCTTTTGTATCAAAGCGGGAGCCAGACATCACCCCTAAATTCCTAACCAGAGCAGTCACCAAAGGCGACCTCGTGCCGCCCACGAAAGGAAGGTAGACCATGAGCGTATTCAAGCGCGGTAATGTCTGGTGGTATGAATTTGCGTTTCAGGGGCAGCGCATTCGTCAAAGCAGCAAAAGCCCGGTCAAGGCCGTTTGCCTTCGGGCGGAGCGGGAGCGGAGAAGGGAACTGGAAGAGGGCGCAAACAACCTGAAAGAGGTTGCCAAGCCCAGGCTGTTCTCTGGCTCCGTGAAAGCCTACCTGTTGGAACGGGAAGCGCATTGGAGTCCCAAGACGCGGATCATGCACGCCAACTCGCTTACGCATCTTGAGCCGCACTTCGGGAAAATGCTCTTGTGCGAGATTCGCGGGGAACAAATATCCCGCTACCAGCGGGCGCGACTCAAGGCAGGGGTTTCCAACCGGACGGTCAACATCGAAGTCACCCTGCTCCGGCTGGTGCTGCGCAAGGCGAAGCTCTGGGCCAACATTGTGGACGATGTGACCATGTTGAAGGAACGGGCGGACGTTGGCCGCGAATTGAGCGACGATGAAGTTTACCGGCTTCTGTTGGCTTGCAAGGGCAGCGCCAGCCGTGGCCTATACCCTGCCGTGCTCACCAGCATCCATACAGGGTTACGCTCTCAGGAGTTGCGCTTGCTGCGCTGGCACCAGGTAGACCTATCGGAAGGCTGCATCACCGTGGGCAAGTCCAAGACAGAAGGCGGGGAAGGCCGTCTGGTTTACCTCTCTGATCTGGCAGTCCAAACCCTAAAAGGATGGCGGTCACAGTTCCCGGACGTACAGCCCAGCCATGCCGTGTTTCCAAGGGAATCCTACGGGCTGCGCGGCAAGAAAGGCTCGTTCGGCGGGGCGGTCGTACCCTACCGGACATTCCCGGACCAGCCTGTAAGCAGTTTTGCAACCTCATGGCAAGCAGCCAAGAAAGCGGCTGGTATCGAATGCCGCTGGCATGATCTACGCCACAGCGCCGCCTCCCGCATGGCCGCTGGCGGGGCAACCGATCAAACCCTACAGGCGTTGCTCGGATGGATGAGTCCCAAGATGATTGAGAGATATTCGCACGTCCGGGCGGAGGCGAAGCGGAAGGCCGTCAGTGTCTTCGATAATGCCAGTTCTGAAACAGAGTCCCCACAAAATCCACCACAGTCAGCGGTAAGCGGAACTCAGAATATCATGTAAGTCTTTTGTTTTCATGGTCGGGGCGGAGGGATTCGAACCCCCGACCCTCTGCTCCCAAAGCAGATGCGCTACCAGGCTGCGCTACGCCCCGACATACTGTGTTGATTGTATCGCGAAACTATCTTTTCTCCGCGACCCAAGTCCATTTTCGCCCCTTAACATTCCAGGCTTTGCCTTCGATATGGGACCCGGTGATTCGACCGGTGTATTCGACAAATTTATTGTTCATCTCAATGTAGATCGCATCTCCATCCTGCTTCCATATGCCGTTCGAATAGGTCCCATTCTGATACGAGTAGTTCAAAGTGCCGTCCGCCTGGAAATTGAAAATGTCTCGATCTCCCTCGGTCTCAATAACGTCCCAGGAACTGCCGGCAAGGCTTGCGGCGGTGCCGTTGGCGGATGGCGGTGGCGGAATCTGCCGATCTGCTTCCCAGGTCCATGTTTTTCCTACGACGTTCCAGGCCTTGCCTGCCATATGCGTGCCGGAGATTCGACCTTGCCGTTCCGAGTATTTATTGTTCATCGACATGTAGATCGCATCACCATCCTGCTTCCACGTGCCGTCTGTAAAGGAACCATTCTCATACGTGTAGTGCAATGTGCCATCGGGCAAAAACTCGTATTCATAGTGCCTGCCCATGGTATCCGGGCCGGCCCAGGTGGTCCCTGCAACGCTGGCGGCATTGTCGTTTGCGGAGGAAGGGGGTGGCTCCTGCGCCAGCGCCAGCAGGCAAACGCTGGCCGCCAAATACAATACTGCGAACTTCGCTATGCTCTGGACAGAAGCCTTCATTTGCTGCCTCGGAAGGGATTTGAGATTCAAGCCGCGGCCAGTATACGCACTTTTCAGCAGCCAAGCCACTGGATCCCGGTGGCTCTGTCCGCAGGCGAAAAAACGGTCCACGGGGCTGAAGGCCTCCGGTCATTTCTTTTTCCAGCCCGGCGTAGTGAAATGAGCGCTGGTCGGCTGCGCGATGAACAGGTACAGGTCGCTGGTATCTGGCTCCATGTTCTGGAAGAAAACATCGATAAAGACCGTACCGCTCTTGGTGGTGGCCAGGCCGGTGGTGGATTTGCCCCATCCCTGCGAGTACAAGACCATGGCGCGGTCCTCGTCCTGCCGGGTCGAATAGCTCGACAGCCCATAGCAGCGCGCGATGTCGGATTGCTGGCCAAACCGGTAATGCAGGTTAATGTCCTGGCAGGTCAGGGTCAGTTCGTCTCCGGCCGCCTTGGTAATCAGCAGCGTGACCACCAGGCCGTGGTACTGATCGGGCTTGGTCTCCGCAAACTGCGCCTTCAATCCGTCCAGTTTGGTAACGAATGTGGCGTCGACAATCTGGAAATTCACCTTGCTCAGATCGAAGATGTCGGAGGGGTTGGGATTCCGCGCACAGGCCGGCATGGACAGCCCGATGGTCAAAATCAGAAGCGCGGAAATCGCGATTGCCTTGAGGGGAATCTTCACTGGCTGCTCCTTGGAGAAAGATGCGGCGTTGGAATCAAGAGAAGTCTACAAGTCAAAGAGTGGCGAGGCCAACGATATTCGTAATCTCTTTCTGGCAGCGCCGTTTCGGATGAGCCTGTGGCCTGTTTTCCCAGCTGGGGGACGGCCCGCGGCCCGCTTTGCCCGGTCAAGCCTGCCAGAAAGCCAAAGCGGAGACGGTTTCTCCCCGGTCCGGCTGGGCTGAAGACGCTGATTCGATGCTACAATTGGTGCATACGGCGGCTATAGTTCAGTGGCAGAACGCCTGACTGTGGCTCAGGATGTCGTGGGTTCGATCCCCACTAGCCGCCCCAACTTGCACTCGCCGCAGGAGGCGCTGCCGGCCCGAACGGCTGAAGGCGGGTTAGTGTGCCATTGTTTACCCAGCAAGTTGTCTCTCTCATTCTGCAAAATCCAGATTATTTCTGCGCTCCGTCAGGAATGCCCGCAGCTCTGTGTACAACCCTGGACGACAGCTCTTCGTCGCTGGACTGGTTGCGCCAGGGCCCGGCGGCAGCACATCGTCGCCGGAGCGGTTACGCGTGGCCCCGGCAATGCAGGGCCTCCGATGAGCGATTTTTGCTCGCCAGGGCAGGGAAGTCGCGCATCGCTGCCTGAGTGGTGTTCTCCGTTTGAGCCTCACCGCGGCCTGAGCAATGGCCACCTGCAGACGATTGCCGGCAACTTCTTTCCCCGGCCGGCCTTTCGGCTGGCAACGGTCTCCGAGACGGTCGAAGTGGACCCGGCCGACGGCAGCCGCGTCCTCTGCCATTGCCACTGGCAGCCGGATTCCCAGAGGAGTGGTCCGAACCAGGCCAGACGGCTGACCGTGGTACTGGTTCATGGCCTTGAGGGCTCCTCGGACTCGGGCTACATCCGGGGCCTTGCCGCCCGTGCCTGGGAGGCCGGTCTGAACGTCGTTCGCATGAATATGCGTACCTGCGGCGGCACGGAGACGCTGACGCCCACGCTCTATCATTCCGGGCTTTCGGGCGACGTGGGCGCGGTGGTGCGTCATTTTGCCCGGCGGCGCGGCCTGAAGCGGGTGGCGTTGGCGGGCTACTCGATGGGCGGCAACCTGGTGCTGAAACTGGCCGGGGAGTGGGGCCGCCAGCCGCCGCTGTGCGCCGTGGCCGCGGTCTGTCCGGCCATCGACCTGGCCGCCGGCGCCGACGCCTTGCACGAGCCCGCCAATCGCCTCTATGAGTGGAGGTTCCTGCGCGGCCTGATGGCGCGTTACAGCCGCAAGGCGAGGCTGTTTCCGAGCGTTTATGCCACTCCGAAGTCCATCTGGCCGGTGCGCTCCATCCGCCAGTTTGACGACAAGATCGTGGCCCGCTACTGCGGCTTCCACGGCGCCGACGACTACTATGACCGCGCCTCCAGCGCCCACGTGGTAGACCGGGTCGCGGTTCCCACGCTGACCGTGCACGCCCAGGACGACCCCTTTGTTCGCCTGCTGCCTGAGACGCGCGCCAAACTGCTGGCCAACCCGCGCGTGACCTTTGCGGAGACCCGTCACGGCGGCCACTGCGCCTTCCTTTCCCGCGATCGCGGCAACGAAATTCACTGGGCCGAGGCGACGGTGATGCGCTTCCTGCTGGCGGCGACGGCCGAATCTTATGGAAGCTGACTGGGAGTTCGAGGTGGGCGGCGGCGCAACGGCGCCCGAGAGTCCAATTCACGGGGCTCCTATTATTGACGCGCGCTGGCCTGGTCTTATCGATCTGCGCCGCCAGCCGGAGCGCATCGGGGAGATTCAGGAGGCAGCGGCCTTTCCGCCGCTTGCCGCCCTGCTCGAAGCTCTGAATGGAGCCCATTCGCCGCTGTGGACCGCAAAGTGCGACCTGTGGGAGCCGGAGGCAGTCGAGTTGGCCGGTCTGGCGTCAGCCAGCAGCCCAGCCTCGTCTGGTGCTCTCGCGCGGACGGCCTTGGCCTGCTATGTGGATCTGCTTCCGCTGGCGGGCGAGGTCTTTGCGCAACCACTGCAGGCCGAGGCTTACTGCCGGAAGTGGGTCTCCCGTCTGGCTCCCGTCAGGTTGCCGGATTGCCGGGTGGACCTGGTCATTCGCCAGGCGGTTGCGGGCGAGGCCGAGGGGTTTGGCGTCACCGCCTACCTCAGCGCCTTGGGGGCAGACGAATCCGCGGCCGCCGAAGCTCTGGCCGCCGCGCTGTCCGCCTTTGCGAATACGATTCCTGCTTTCGCGGTTCCCGCAACGCCGGCTTCAAAGCTACAATGAAAAAGCACGGGCGAGTAGCTCAATAGGATAGAGCACCGGCCTTCTAAGCCGGGGGTTGTGGGTTCGATCCCCGCCTCGCCCACCATTTAGAATCAACAACTTACAAAATTAACGGCGAACTTGCGAAATCTTTCACAAGCCCCTGGTTACAGAGCGGCTCGGAAGTCGCCATTGACCAGCTCAGAAGAGCGATGAGGGAAATCCGCGGGAATCTTCCCAACGGGATTGCAAGGACTCTGAAGATTCGCGACTCTCAATGGGGGATTCGGGAACGTGAAGAGTCTCATAGGCTGCTACATCTGGCTGATTTCATTTCAGTTGCTTTCAGGTTGGTCCGATTTGAGGAATCCTGGCAGCGGTTCGCAGAGTACTGCAATGTCCGATAACGGATATTCTGTAAACTAAACGCCGAGTGCAAGATCGCCGTTCACCTTTAGAACGCCTTCAATGCCAGAGGTGGATTCCCCGCCAACGCAACGCCAGTCTCACTCCAGAACTACCCCTCCTGGAGTGAGGACTTCTGACGGCTGATCCTGCGGAGCGACCGGGCAGTTTACATCTTGTAGCGACCCAGGTCCTCGTCGTTCAGACCCTCCAGCCAGCCGCGCAACTGCTCGGCCGTGGGGCCTTCGGGCGGCCCGGAGGTGTTCAGCTTAGCGGTCTGCATCACCTGCTCGGTGACGTAGATGGGACAATCCGCGCGCAACGCCAAAGCGATGGCGTCCGATGGCCGGGCGTCGATGCATACCGCCTCATCCCCTTGCCGGAGCCACAGCATCGCGAAGAAGGTTTCGTCCCTAAGTTCTGAAATCACAATACGTTCCAGCTGCGCATTCAAGTGACGGATGAGGTTTCGCGTCAGGTCATGGGTCATGGGGCGAGGCGCGGCCACCTTCTCTATTTCAAGGGCGATGGCGTTGGCCTCGAAGATGCCGACCCAGATAGGCATGACCGTCTCGGAGGCGACGTCTTTGAGCACCACAATGGGCATGCTGGTGGCTGGATCCATCACCAGTCCTCGTATTCTCACCTCGACATCCATAGCTTCCTCCCTCGCGCCACCTGTTAATCTTAGAGCATTTTCGGAATACATATAGACTTTTTCAGAGCCGTGAAAGGTAGCTTTTACTTCCACACCGCCGACGAAGACCTATCCGTGGGGACCCCGTTGAGAAAAAAGCCACTGGAGTGCGGGCTTTCCGGTCTACACCAATTCCGAAAATGTTCTAGACCGCCTCGCCCGCCAGACTGTTGGGATGGGTGGCGGTTATCTTCACCTGCAGGTAGCTTCCAGGCGCCGGGGTGATCGGTTGCGCGCAGGTGAAGTTTACCGGCTTGTTCTGGCTGCTACGTCCGATAATCTGCTCCCGCGCCGGGTTTACCCCTTCGACCATTACTTCAAGAATCTGTCCTAACTGCTTGGAATAACTGATCCTTTGGGATTCGCGCTGCCGGTCAAGCAGCACTTGAAGCCGGGCTGCCTTTTCGCTTTCAGAGACCGAATCGGCCATGGTCGAAGCCGGAGTATCGGGTCGGCTGGAGTACTTGTACCCGAAGAGGCTATCGTATTCGACCTGGGCAAGAAGCTCCATGGTCGCATTGAAATCGCTGGGGGTTTCGCCGGGGAAACCGACAATAATGTCCGTCGAGAGCGCGATGGGCCGACGCGCGGCCTTGATCCAGGAGACCCGCTCCAGGTAATCCTCGCGGGTGTATCCGCGGTTCATCAACTGGAGGATGCGCGAGGAGCCGGACTGCACCGGCAGGTGAACATGGTCGCAGAGCGTGGGTACGGCGTCGATGGCCTGGACGATCTCGCGGGTGAAGTCGCGCGGGTGGCTGGTCATGAAGCGCACGCGGCGAATGCCGGCCACCTCGCCCACGGCGGCCAGCAACTCGGCGAAGCTCCGCTTCCCTTCCGGGTCGCGATAGCTGTTCACATTCTGGCCCAGCAGTTGAATCTCGGTATAGCCCAGGTCGGCGATGCGCCGCGCCTCGGCCAAAACCGAAGCCGAACCGCGGCTGCGCTCCCGGCCGCGGGCGTAGGGCACCACGCAGTAGGAGCAGAAGTTGTCGCAGCCCTCGATGATGGTGATGTAGCCGCGATAGGGGTTCTGGCGGGCGGTGAAACCGGTCTCGAAGGTTTCGCCGCTCTGGCAGCCGTCGAGTCCGGTGATGCGCCTCTCGCCAGCCTCCAGGCGCGCCAGCATCTTGGGCAGATTGCGGTAGGAGGCCGAACCGGAAACCAGCGAGACAAAGGGCGCCCGCTCGAAGATCTTTTCGCCCTGCTGCTGCGCCACGCAGCCCAGCACGCCGAAGCGCGCGCCGGTCTTGAAGAGCTTTTTCGCGTCGTTCAAGCGGTTGAAGACCTTCTGCTCCGCCTTGTCGCGCACTGAGCAGGTGTTGTAGAGGATCAGCCCCGCCTCCTCCTCCGATTCGACCTGCCGGTAGCCCTGCTGCTCGAGCGTGCCAATGACCTTTTCCGAGTCGTGGGCATTCATCTGACAGCCGAAGGTCTTTAAGTAGAAGGTTTTCCCAGTCGCCATAACCATTCTCAGTATACCGTGATGGGAGTGGGCTCAAGCCGTGACAGCATGGAAGGCCGTTCGCTTGGCGAGAACTAACGCCTTCCAGGAGCAAGATTTACGCCCCTCGCCTCAGCGCAGCCCGGTGTGCAGGTAAGCCAGCAGCGCGGCCATCTGCTCCTCCGTAAAGCGGCCGTCAAAGCCGGGCATCATGCCCCTGCCCGTGAGGACATTCCGCCGCACCGCTTCGTCCGTAGCGGGAGCACCGCTGGGCAAGGTCTGGCGCTCAAAGAGATCGTGCAGGTCCGGCGGAACTTTCTTGAGAGCCAGGTCGTTGTCCTGGTGGCAGTGGGCGCAACGAACCTCATAAAGGCGCCTGCCCTCAGTCTGCTGCGCGGTGAGCGCGGGCGCGGCACGGCAGCCGGCCACAGCGGCGCCGATGCTGGCCGCCAACCCGGCGCAAACAAAAACTGAGACTCTGCCACGGTTTTCCAATTCGCATTTCCCTGCCGGCTTCGCGACAGCCTGCTCTTGGCTTTGCGGAAGCCGGCTCTTGATGGATGAGGCTGGCCGTGAAGTTGATGTGCAAGCCAAATTTCAGGCCAGTATAGCGGTTCTCCAGTTGCTATAGAGGGAAACTACTGCTGCTGAGTGGCTTTTTCCTCTCCGGGGTCCCCGGCGACAGGTCCTCGTAGCTGGGGTGGAAGTAAAAGCCACCATGCACGCCACCAGTAACGCTACATTAGCTGGAGAACCGCTACCAAGCTGACCTTGCCCTCACAATGCGTATCCCTTAACTGGCCGGTTTTGGGGGATTTCTATTCATCCCCATCGTAGTCGTGTCGGTGGTAATGTGGGAATCGGCTTTATCGATTTCCAAGGCTTGTGGGAAG
>Ga0224558_1000055_pt1 | contig 127030 bp, 116 predicted proteins | sample 714S32024metaG_FD_180682 | JGI IMG/M metagenome (GOLD analysis project Ga0224558, IMG submission 180682) | Peat soil microbial communities from Stordalen Mire, Sweden - 717 S3 20-24 | ecosystem: Environmental > Terrestrial > Soil > Wetlands > Peat | place: Sweden: Norrbotten County, Stordalen... | reverse complement strand
GGCACCGCCGTATCTTCACCGCATTACCCATAGCTCCCCCATAAGCCGCCAAGCGGCGTAACAATGCAGCCCACGGCGTGAGCCGTGGGTACAATTCGAATCTGATTTGAGCCCCGAAAGGGCGAAAGAAATCGCCGCTGGGCCGGGCTTCGATCCAAAACAAAAAGCGCAGCCCAAAGGCCGCGCTTCGTTGATTTACCACCTATATTTAGTATGACATATTCACCCCAGGTACCCTGACAATTTCCGCCAAAATATATCTACCAAAGAATCAATAGCTTAAACGAGAAATCTCATCTCACACTATTGACAACCCTCGCCCCCAAAACCCCGGCCTGTAACTCCTTATTATTCAAAGGTTTAACAAGAATAAGCTCCTAAGCTATTGATTCTAAAAGATCACCCAGAGGGCCAAAGATTACCACTCAGTAAACCCATCCAAGAGTCCGAAGGTCAATGCTCAGACCTGACTTCGAGAGCCAGAGCGATTGGGTTTCACTTCTGCCTTCTGCCTTCTGCCTTCTAACTTCTGCCTTCCAGTGACATCCATCACAAGTGCCCGTGACTCGAATCACGGCCCGAGGTTTATGCCTCCCTTACCCTTCCTCACAGGGTGAGGTGATTCCCAATGAAGGTTCTGGAAGAGAATAACGTTGAAACGGCGCCGGCCGAAAAGCTCGCGCCCAATCCGCCGAAGGAAGTGTTCAAGCCGCGGCTGATTTTCTGGGAGGTTACAAAGGGCTGCAATTTGCGCTGCATTCACTGCCGCGCGACTGCCACCGAGTTGAGTTCGCCGACGGATTTGCCGACCGCGAAGGCGCTCGACATCATCGATCAGATTGCCGCGCATTCGAATCCGATTCTCGTGCTCAGCGGCGGTGAGCCGCTGTATCGCTCCGATATTTTCCAGCTCGCAAAATACGCCAACGACAAGGGACTGCGCGTGGCGCTCGCGACGAATGGCACGCTGGTGACCAAGGAAGTGGCGCGCATGATCGCCGACTCCGGCGTGAAGCGGGTTTCCATCAGCCTCGACGGCGCCGACGCTATGACCCATGACAGTTTCCGCGGGATTCCGGGCGCGTTTGACGCGGCGCTGCACGGCCTGCGCAATCTGCAACAAGTGGGAATGTCGGTGCAGATCAATATGACGATCGCGCGCCACAACGCCGACCAGTTGCCGCGTGTGCTGGAACTGGCAAAGACCGTGGGAGCCGACGCGCTGCACACATTTCTGCTGGTGCCGGTGGGATGTGGAGTGGATATTGCCAACGATCAGATGGTGCCTCCGGAAGAATATGAGCAGATGCTGAACTGGTTTTACGATCAGTCGCTGGAGGGTGGGATTGAGTTGAAGGCGACGTGCGCGCCGCATTATTTCCGCGTCGTGCGCCAGCGCAGAGCGGCGGAGCGGCGCGCGGCGGAAGCCGCGGGAAAGCCGGTGGAGAGCGCGGTTCCAGCCGATCCCACGGCGATTGGCCCGGCCGACATGATCATGCCGGGAGGAACGGGAATTGTGTTGAAGCCGCAACCGGCGCCCAAGGGCAATCACACGGGACATCCCGCAGGTCAGCATACGGGTCATCCGAGCGGGCATCCGGGCGGTCATCCCAACGACATGAACGCGATGACGAAGGGCTGCCTGGCGGGAACGGGCGTGTGCTTCCTCTCGCACGAAGGCGAAGTTTTCCCCTGCGGATATTTGCCGGCGATTGCGGGCGATTTGCGTAAAGAAAAGTTTGCCGACATCTGGGCCAACGCGAAGGTGTTTAACGATCTGCGCGATACCAATAACCTGAAGGGCAAGTGCGGATGCTGCGAGTTCCGCAACGTCTGCATGGGATGCCGCGCGCGGGCGTTTGCCGCGACGGGCGACTACCTCGATCCCGAACCTTTCTGCGTGTATGAGCCGAAGTCGGCAGCGCTGCGAGCCAAGATGGAACAGCGCGGCAACTAAGTTTTCCCTCCTCCTGGAGTGCGTGGGAAGAGCCCGGCACGCTCTTCCCACTTTTTTGCCTCCACAGCGACTTCCTTTTCTGACGTCATCCTGAGAGCCTTTGTTTTAGGTGTCATCCTGAGCGCAGCGGGGCGAGCGCGGCGAACCCCGCGCAGTCGAAGGATCCCTACTCCACGGCATGCCCCGCGATTTGCCAGCATTTATAATCGCTGCTTCCATCGGTACTCCATTTTCCAATCGGAGGAGTTGCATTGGCACTCGACGACAACATTTATGAGATCCGGCGCGAGAAGCTGAAGAAGATTGAGGCGCTCGGGCAGCCCGCATATCCGCGTAAGTACAACTTTAGCCATACAGTTCCGCAAATACTGGGCGAGTATGGCGGACAGACGGCGGAGGAACTGGAAGCGCCGCGGGTAAACGTGCGCGTGGCGGGACGGATCATGGCGATCCGGCTGATGGGTAAGGCGGGATTTGCGCACGTGCAGCAGGATGGGCAGCGGCTCCAGATTTACGTGAAGAAGGACGCGGTCGGCGACGCGGGATTCGAGTTGTGGAAGCTGCTCGATTTGGGCGATCACATTGGCGTGCGCGGGTATTTGTTTCGCACGCGCACCGGCGAACTCAGCATTCATGCGGAGGAGTTGACGTTCCTGTCGAAGGATTTGCTGCCGCTGCCCGAGAAGTGGCACGGGTTGCAGGATGTGGAACTGCGCTACCGGCAGCGCTATGTCGATCTGGTGATGAATCCGGAGGTGCGCGAAGTCTTCCTCAAGCGCAGCAAGCTGGTGCAGTCGCTGCGGCGCTATTTTGACGCGCAGGGGTTTGTGGAAGTCGAGACGCCGATGATGCAGCCGATGGCGGGCGGAGCGGTCGCGAGGCCGTTTAAGACGCATCACAACACGCTGGATATGGATTTGTTTTTGCGCATCGCGCCTGAGCTGTATTTGAAGCGGCTGACGGTGGGCGGATTCGATCGCGTCTACGAGATCAATCGCAACTTCCGCAATGAGGGGATTGGCTGGAGATGGAATCCGGAGTTCACGATGCTCGAGGCGTATCAGGCATACACGGATTATTTGGGGATTCTGGATACGACGCAGGCCTCGATTGAACAGGCGGTGCAGGACGTGACCGGCGGGACGAAGACAAAGTGGGGCGAAGACGAGATTGACTGGTCGCACGGGAACTGGCGGCGCATGACCATGCGCGAGGCCATCACGAAGTTCTGGCCGGAAAAGGCGGACGCCACGCCGACGCGGGAGGATTTTGCAACCCATGAAGGCGTGAAGGCGCTGGTGGATCGCGTGCGCGGTGCGGGAGTGAATCTCGCATACGACGCGGCCGAGCCGGTGGGGAAGACGGTGGCGGCGTTGTTTGAGGCCATCGCGGAAGAGCATCTGGTGCAGCCGACGATCATCTACGAATTTCCAACGGCAGTGTCACCGCTTTCGAAGCAGAAGCCGGATGAGCCGGACTGGACCGAGCGCTTCGAGATGTTTGCCGGCAAGATGGAAGTGGCCAACGGGTTCAGCGAACTGAACGATCCCGAGGATCAGCGCCGCCGCTTTGAGGCGCAGCTAAAAGAGCGCGAGCGCGGAGACGAAGAGGCTCACCAGATGGATGAGGACTACATTCGCGCGCTATCCTATGGCATGCCTCCGGCGGGCGGAGTGGGCGTCGGCCTCGATCGCCTAGCGATGCTGTTCACGGATTCGCACACGATTCGCGATGTGATTCTGTTTCCGCTGTTGCGGCCGGAGAAGCAGGTAGCCGCGGAGGACGCCGAGAAGACTGAAAAGTAGGGATTCCAGTTAGTCCAATTTAGCGCAATCGCTCACCTGCTGACGTCGCGGTAGACCTGCACCCACTGATCGCGTACGGCCTCCCAGGTAAATTTCTTGGATTCTTCGTACGCGTTTCTTGCCAGCGTTGTGGCTAGGTCCGGGTTGCAAAGCAGGCGGATTACGTTGGCTGCTAGCGCTTTTTCGTCGCCTACTTTGGAGAGCAGGCCGGTGCGCTCGTTTTCTACCAGGTAGGGCATGGACTCGGGCGACGTGGTGACTACCGGCGTGCCGCAGCCGAAGGCTTCGATTACTGACACTGGCATGTTGTCCAGCCATGATGCGTTGATGAAGATGTCGGCGTCGTCGTAATACTTGCCGATGGTTTGGCGCGAGGCTACGCCGGTGAAGTTGACTCCGCTGAGTTTCAGTTCGGCCACTAACTTTCGAATTTCATTTTCCAGCGGGCCGCCGCCTACCAAATCCAGACGCGCATTGGGAAATTCTTTTTTCACTTCGGCGAAGGCCTTCACTACCACATCGATGCTGTAGTACTGATGAAACCCGCGGGTGCAGACCAGATGCGGGCGAAGCGGGGTGCGCTCGCGATAACGGAATTGGGAGAGATCGACGAGATTGGGGACGACGACGGCGGCCAGGTTGAACTCGCGGAAAACGTCGACGAGATAGCCCGAGGGAGCGACGATGCGGTCGACGCGCGAGAGAACGAATTTGGCGGAGCGGAAACGCTGGAGGTGATCGCGGGCCTCGCCAGAGCGATAGTTGACGATGGTTTTTTTGCCGCGGAGTTTGGCGAAGAACCAGGCGGGCGCGGGCGAAATCAGAAACGACCAGTAGGAGGCGGAGAAGATGTGGGCGACGTCGACGTGCTTGAGTTGGCGCCAGAGATGCCAGAAATAGATGGGCTCGCGGAAGAGGGTGCGAAGGCCGGGGACGCGGTCGGCCCAAGCGAGGGCGCGAGGGAGCGGGGGATCGACCGGGATGAAGGAGATGTCGATGTCGGGATCGTTTTGCCAGAGGCGGAGGAGGAGGTCGGCCTGCACGGCCTGGCCGCCGACGTAGCGCAGGCTGGGGGCGACGAGGGCGACGCGGAGGCGACGCGATGAAGTGGGGGCCGAGGTCATCCGGTGATCATCTCGTGGTCATCCCATTGACCGCCGAAGTTTGCGGTTGAGCAGGCGCATGTAGAGATCTTCGTACTGGCGGCAGACGTGGGCAAGACTGAAATTTTGTTCGGCGAACTGGCGGGCGTTTTCACCTTGCTGGCGGCGAAGGGTTGGTTCCGCGAGAAGGCGGCAGACGGCGGCAGCGAATTCGGATTCGTTGCCGGGGGAAACGAGAATGCCGCGGTCCGCAGTGATGAGTTCGGGATTGCCGCCGACGGCGTAGGCGACCGCAGGCACCCCGGCGGCCATGGCCTCCAGAATGACGTTGGAAAGGCCTTCGGAGTCGGAGGTGAGAACGGCGACGTCGGTGGAGGCGAGGAGCGCGGGGATGTCGCGACGGTCGCCGAGGAATTGGACGCGACCTGCGAGGTTGAGGGCGGCGGCTTGCTGCTCGATTTCGGCGCGGAGGGGGCCATCGCCGACGAGGAGAAATTCGGCGTCGGAGATGCGCTGGTGGATGGCGGCGGCGATGCGAAGAAAGCCGGAATGATTCTTGTAGCCGGAGTTCATGCGCGCAACCATGGTGACGCGAGGCGAAGCGATGGGCAGGAGCGCGGGAGGAGCGGGGTAAAAAGCGGCACTGGGCAAGGCGTTTCCGATGACGGCAATTTTTTCGCGGGGAAGGCCGGCGGCGGCGAGGCGCTCGGCTCCGGCTTGCGAATTGAAGACGACGGCATCGCAAAAGCGGAAGACGGCGAGCTGCGTGCGGAATTGGAAGGGTGTGAGGAGGTCGCCGAGTTGGCGATGACTGCCGATGACGATGGGAATGCGGGCAAGCCGGGCGACGGGGATCATGGAGAGGTTGGTGTAGAAGTCGAACGAGTGGGCGATCTGGATGCGATGGCTGCGAAGATAGTAGGCGAGCTCGAAGCGGCTGCGCATGGCGCGCCATTTCATCAGGCTGGTGCCGAGAGGAAATTTTGGGACGGCGCCGAGTTCGGAGGCAAGCGGGCCGCGAGTATTGACGCAGCCGGGGTGAACACGGAATTTCGATGCGTCGATATTTTGCGCGAGGACGACGAACTGGCGCTCGGAGCCGCCGGTTTCGAAGTTGTTGATCATGAGGAACAGGCGGATGGGGGCGGAGTTTGCGGGAGTGGCTAAAGTTGCGGCGTCGGCGGCGGCCAAGGTTATTTTCCTGGAACGCCGACGGGGGTGGGGGCAGTGGTCGCGAGTTGCGAAGTCCCGGGCATTTTGCGGCGCGAGTCGGCGACTGCCGGGAGCGAAAATAATCCGGCCGGGTTGACGAATTTTTCCAGAAAGTTGCGATGCCAGAGTTCGAACATGAGCATGCGCCAGATGCGGCCTGTCATGGTTTTGCCCCGAAGAAGATGATCGTCCATCAGGCGGCGGACGCCGGCGGCCTGGAAGTAGCCGCGCTCCAGGGTTCGCGGTTCGAGCAGGATCATGAGCATGTCTTTGAGCTCGTGGCGCATCCAGTGGACGAGGGGGAGCGAGAAGCCGCGCTTCTCGCGGTAGATGGCTTCGCGCGGCACCCCGATGCGCTCGGCGAGCTTGCGCAGAATATATTTTTGCGTTTTGCCGCGCAGCTTCCACTCGGGGGGCAGGCCCGTGACCCACTCCACAAAGACGTGATCGAGGATGGGAGCGCGCGTTTCGAGCGAGTTCAGCATGGACATGCGATCGACTTTGCAGAGAATGTCATCGACCATGTACGTCTTGGTATCGACGTAGAGCGTCTCACTTAACGGATCGCTCGCGGGCGCGGCCGCGAAACGGCAGCGGAGAACGTTGGCGGGATCGTCGCTGCGCTGCAGGATGGCGCGGAAATCGTCGGAGAGGAGCGGAATGTCGCGCTCGAATGAGGGCAGGAACGAGAGGCCGTCGATGTAGCGCTCTTGCCACGGAAGCGTGACGTTGTAACTCAGTCGGCGGCCTCCCATCTTATTCGGGAGCAGCGGAAAAATTGTGTTGCGATAAAATTTGCGCGCCCAGCCCGGAATGCGCTCGTAAACCTGGCGGCCAGCCTGAATGCGATAGCGATCGTAGCCGGCAAAAATTTCGTCGCCGCCATCGCCGGAGAGCGCGACCGTGACGTGGCGGCGCGCCATCTGCGAGACGTAGTAAGTGGGCAGCATGGAGGAATCGCCGAACGGCTCTTCGAGCGACGAGGTCAGGTGCTCGACGGTCTGGACGACGTCGGGCTCAAGGATGAGCTCGTGATGATCGGTGCCGAATTTTTGCGCGACCATGCGCGCGTATTGGGCTTCGTCGAAATCGTCTTTCTTGAAGCCGATGGAGAAAGTTTTGACGGGGCCGGCGCTGGCGCGGGCCATCAGGGCGACGACGGTGGAGGAATCGATGCCGCCGCTCAGGAACGCGCCCAGAGGAACGTCCGAGATGAGGCGCATTTTCGTGGCTTCAAACAGGCGATGATCGAGCTCTTCCAGACACTCTTCTTCGTTTTTGGGCGCGTGCGTGTTGTAGCCGGGGAGGTCCCAGTACTGTCGGATTTTGATTTGGCCGTTCTCGAATTCGAGGAGATGGCCGGCGGGAAGCTTGTGGATGCCGGTGAAGGCGGTGAGCGGCTCGGGCACGTAGCCGAAGTAGAGATAATCGAGCAGGGCTTGCGAGCTGACCTCGGCGAGTTCGGGCGCAACGGCGAGGATGCTTTTAATTTCGGAGGCGAAGTAGAGATTGCCGTTGTGCAGCGCGTAGTGGAGTGGCTTTTTGCCGAACCGGTCGCGGGCGAGGACGAGCTTGCGCTTGGTTTTGTCATAGATGGCGATGCCGAACATGCCGCGCAGTTTGGTGACGCAGTCGGCACCCATCTCCTCGTACAGATGGAGAATGACTTCGGTGTCAGACTTGGTGGTGAAGCGATGGCCGTTGCGCTCGAGGGCGGGACGAAGCTCGAGGAAATTGTAGATTTCGCCGTTGAAGACGATCCAGGCGGAACGATCTTCGTTGAAGATAGGCTGATGGCCGCCGGAGAGATCGATGATGGAGAGACGGCGCATGCCGAGGCCGGCGCCATCGGCGACGTAGATCCCTTGGTCGTCGGGGCCGCGATAGACGATCCGGTCGCACATTTGGCGGACGAGCGCTTCGGAGATATTCGACTCGCGAGTTGCGCTGACGACCCCGGCGATTCCACACATGGTTGGTCTATCCTCTCACGCTGACTTCGCGCCCGGGGGCGGGGCGCGAATTTTGAGGTGACGAAGGAGTGGCGGCGATGCGCTTGAAGCGATAGTCGCGATAGTCGCCGGGATTGCCGTCGCGCGCGTCGCAGGCGGCGAGCAGGATGTTGGTCATCTCGCGAGCGGTGACGAAGTGAAGCGTTTCTTGGCGATCGGCGGCGCCGGAGACAAGTTGCTGAAGAAAGTTGTGGAACGCGTTGCCGATGACGGCGTCGCGCTGCGCGGGATCCATGGAGTGACAGTGCAGCTTGACGAAAAGCCAGTTGGGGCGCCCGGCGACGCGGATGCGGGCTTTTTTCCAGAGCGCGAGACGATGCAGCGACATGGGGCCGGAGCCAGTGATGGCGCCATTTTCGATGACCGGCTTGGCGCTGCGGAGGGAGCGCGGAAGATCGGTGACGAGCGGGCCTTGCACGATGAGCGGAAAGGTTTGGGGCGCTCGGCCAACGGCGAGGTTGCGGCCTTTTCTTTGCGGGGCGACGCGGTTGAGGGGAAACTCGCACTCGTAAAGTGAATTGACCTTGGCCGTTTGCGCGGGATGCCAGAGGCTGCTGGGCATGGTGAAGTCGGCGTAGCAACCGGTTTCGGCGAGGATCTGCATCTCGGAATCGACGCCGCAGAAGAGGCCGCCGGCGGCATTTGCGAGAGCAAAATTTCCGTGCACGAAGGCGTAGCGGGGCTGAGCAGACCCGTCGGCGAGCGAGAGGCAACGGTGGCGGAGGGCAAGCTGGTCGCGGAATTCGACCAGTTGGCGGCGCGTGTTGTCGGCGGTATCGGCAGCGAACATGCCGTGGTGAAGATGGATTTCCGTTTCGCCCCAGCCGGCGCGGCAGTGGTCGGCGAGCATTTCGACTAGCTCTTCATCGTATTGCTCGGCGGGATAGAAATAGGTGTGAAGAAGAGGGCGGCCGTCGTGGTCCCGGAGCGAGTCGATAGCGCGGGGATATTCGCGGGCCCAGGCTTCGACGCGGCGAAGCTGCTCGGGACGCGGGACGCGCTTGTAGCCGCTGGTGGGATCGAAGGCGGGCTCAAAGTGGTCGGCGAGAGCGAGGATGAGATGAACGGGGCCGGACGCGGGCGAGCGCAGGCCATGCAGCGTGACCTGCGGCAAGACGCGGCGGGCGTAGGCGAATTTTTTCTTGAAGCGCACGGGAAGTTTTCAGTTATCAGCTATCGGTGCCAGGCTCTCAGCTCTCAGTTTTGAATCCTCGCGTGGTTCGGCTTTACGCCGTTTATTCATAATAACTGTTCCTGGGCAAGGGGACGCGGTCTCGGAGGTTTGGGGCGGTTCTCGCACTATGGTTACTATGCGTGGGGGAGTGCGCATCCCGGCGATGGGTAACGGCATGATTTTCAATCGTTGGCGTAAGAAATTCTAGCCGCGCCATTCTTAATCGTAGTTAGGTCGTGGTCGGGTCAATGGCAATCGGACTCAACAAGTATTATTGCAAAGTTTGTTCGGGTGGTTCACGAGTCGCGCAAGATCGGGTAATCTAGTAACTGTTACTTCCCCCAATCCTTTCGTGTTTGTAGGGCCCGTATATTTTTTCGAAAGCGATGGCTTTCGCGTATTCTCGAAAGAACCGCGCGTTCTATGAGTGATTCAGTGGAAGTAGCCCCGCTCCCCACGGCGGGAGAAGGTCGCGTGCTCACCGGCATACTGGGCTGGCAGGGCGGCGTGCTGCTCCTGCTGGTCGCATGGCTGTATCACTCCATCCTTTATAACCTCGTTCTGCAATGGATTCACGATCCGAATTTTTCGCACGGCGTTTTTGTGCCGGTCTTCAGCCTGTTCGTGCTGTGGCAGGACCGGGAGAAATTGAGCGCAGTGGAGAAGAGACCGGCGTGGAGCGGGCTCGTGCTGGTGGCCCTGGCGCTGGCGATGCTGGCGCTGGGCGTGATGGGCGTCGAGCTGTTTACGTCGCGCGCTTCGTTGCTGGTTTTGCTGGCGGGGCTGGCGATTTTGTTTCGCGGATGGCCATTTTTCCGCGCACTGCTTTTTCCGTGGGCGTTTTTGATTCTGATGATTCCGCTGCCCAACCTGATCCTGCAGAAATTCACCTTTCCACTGCAAATGCTGGCGTCGCAGCTTTCCACCCAGATGCTGCGCGTTGTGGGAGTGCCCGTGCTGCGCGAGGGAAACGTGATTGTGCTGGCGGCGATGCCGCTCGACGTCGCCGAGGCATGCAGCGGAATCCGTTCGCTCCTTTCGCTTGTCACCCTCGCCATCATCTATGGCTACCTGATGGAGAAGCGGAATTGGGTACGGGTGGTGCTGGCCTGCGCTGCCGTCCCCATCGCGGTCTTTGCCAATAGCTTCCGCATCTTTGTCACCGGGCTTCTGGTGCAGTACTGGGATCCGGATAAGGCGGAGGGATTTTTTCACGCGTTCCAGGGATGGCTGATTTTTGTGGTCTCACTGATATTGCTGTTTGGCGTGCACCGCGTGATCAACTTTATTTGGAAGAGCGGGGACGAGAGCCGGCCATTGGCTTCCGATGGCGCAGGCTCACGAGTGGAAAAGCGCGACGAGCCGGCGGCGGCAGGCGCATGGTCGCCGCGGTTTTTGGCGGTGGCGGTGCTGATGCTGGCCGCGGCGATTGGCTTACAGGCGCGCTCGAAGGACGAAGTTTTTCCCGCGCGGCAGCCGTTGAGTGCCATGCCGCAGCAGTATGGAAACTGGTCGGGCGTGGACGAACCGCTCGATCAGCCGACGCTGGACATTCTGGGGGCGGGAGAATTTCTGGATCGATCGTACGAGAATGCGTACCCGTCGCAGCCGTGGATCGACGTGTTTATCGCGTATTTTCCGTCGCAAAAAATGGGCGACACGATTCACTCGCCCAATCATTGCCTGCCCGGCGCAGGATGGGTTCCCACGCTGCGGGAAACAGTGGAGTTGAAAGCGCCCGATGGGACGACGTTTCCCGCGAACCGGTATGTGGTGGCAAAGGGCGGCGAGCGGCAGATTGCGTTGTATTGGTTCCAGGCGCATGGGCGCGAAGTGGCGAGCGAATACTGGGCCAAATACTATTTGATTGCGGATTCGATCCGGCTGCATCGAAGCGATGGCGCGCTGATACGGATCATGAGCCCGATGTATCCAAAGGAATCTCCGAGCGCAGCGCAGGCGCGGGTCATGGAGTTGGGGAATCGCTTGCTGCCGGTGTTGGACACGTACATTCCACGGTGAAAATCTGAATCAATCAGGCGTGCATGCGGAAGGCGACGTGTGCCTGTTTTGCGGCGCCGAAGGCCTGGGGTAAGAAGCGGACCAGGTCGGTTGCCACCAGGGAATTTTCGCCGACTATATCTTTTGCTTGATCTCCGGCGAGGCCGTGGAGGTAGACGGCTAGCGCCGTGGCTTTGAGCGGGTCGTGCGGATGCTGCGCGATTATGCCCGCTACCATTCCTGTCAAAATGTCGCCCGTGCCGCCGGTGGCCATGCCGGGGTTGCCGGTTGGATTCACCCAGATCGTGCCGTCGGGGGCGGCGATTAGAGTGCGATGACCTTTCAGAACAACAATTAATTCGTGCTCGCGGGCGAAGTCGCGCGCAACTTCGAGACGGCGGGACTGAATGTCGGGAATGGTAAGGCCGTTTAAGCGCGACATTTCTCCGGGGTGGGGCGTGATGACGAGAGTGCGGCCGCGACCGTTGAGCTGGGCAGACGCGCCTTCGAAAGCGTTGAGGGCATCGGCGTCGATGACGATGGCGACGCTTGCGGGCAGGGTGCCGGACTTGAGAAGCGCGCGGACGAACTCGGAGGTTTCGGGATCGCGGGAGATTCCGGGGCCGATGGCGATGACGGTTTTGCGCTCGAGCAGAGGGCCCAGGGATTCGAGGGCGCGGAGGCCGATAGTGCCGGCGGGAGTTTCGGGGAGAGGCTCGGTCATCAGCTCGGGATGAAATCCCGCGACCGTCGGCAATACCGACTTTGCGGTGGCGACGGTGGCGAGACCGGCGCCGGCGCGGAGGGCGGAGAATCCGGCCATGGCTGCAGCCCCAGCTTTGCCGAGCGATCCGCCGATGACGAGCACGTGGCCGTAGCTTCCTTTGTTAGCCGCAAGCGCGCGGGGGGCGAGGAGGTCGGCGAAATCGGCGGGCGTGCTGAGATTGAGCGCGAGCTCGGAGGCGATGGCTTCGGGCGGCGAGCCGATGGGGGCAATGATGGTGGGTCCGGTGGTGAGCGCCGAGAAAACGTGCGCGGGCCGCGGGGCCGTGAACGTGACGATGGCGTCGGCACGGGCCCGGGTGGGCACCTCGGATTTCGTGGCGTTTCGTTTGGAGCTTTGGGCTGCGCTCGGGGCATGGCCCGCGCGCGAGTGAGAGTCTGCGGCGGCGGCATCGGCAACGGGATTGGCGTCGGCGTCGGCGCCGGAGGGAATGTCGACGGCGACGATGGGCGCGGGGCTGGCATTCATTTTGCGAATGGCAGCGGCATAGAGATCGCTGACGGGCGGGCGGAAACCGGTGCCGAGTACGGCATCAACGATTAGGTCGGAAGCGAAAATTTCGCTGGCGGCGGGGGAATCGAGGTCGGCCGGATCGCGGGCGATGAGCGGCGAGAGTTTCATGCTGGCGAAGGCGATGGGCGACACTTTTGATGGCGTGGCGCCTGGCGTCGACGCGCTCGACGGCATGGCGCTTGAGGTTCTTGAAGAGGCCGTTCTTGCGGGCGCCATTTTTCCGGGCGTCATTTTAGCGAACATGGCGGCCGCATCGCCCCGGAGTTCGGCGGGATCGCAGAGGAGGAGGACGCGGACCGAGCGGCCGGCCTCGGCTAATTTGCGCGCGGCCACGAAGCCATCGCCGCCATTATTGCCTTTGCCGCAGATGACGCCGATGCGCTCGGCGCGGGGATAGTCGTCGAGGATGAAGCGGGCGACGGCAGAGCCGGCATTTTCCATCAGCATGAGCGAGGGCACGGCGAATTGCTCGGAGGTGGCGCGATCGATGGCGCGCATTTCGGCGGCGCTCACGATTTTCATGAGGGCGATCCGGCGCTGGTTTCGAGCTCGCGAAGCTGCTGCGGCTCGCCCATGGCGATGAGGAAGTCTCCGGCCTCAATGCGATCGTCGGGCGCGGGATTGAAGTGCATGCCGGCGGCGCGCTTGATGGCGAGAATGATGACGCCGCGATCCTGGCGGATGCGGGAACTTTCAATGGTTTGGCCGGCGAAGACGCTGAGCGCGCTGATGGGAACTTCGCCGATTTCGAGATCGATGCCGAGGTGCGTGGTGGCGGTATCGAGAAAACTGACGACATGCGGGCGCAGGAAGGATTGGGCAATGCGCTGACCAGCGAAGGCGTAGGGAGAGACGACGGAATCGGCGCCGGCTTTCAGGAGATGCTTTTCGGCCATCTCTTCGCTGGCGCGGGCGATGATGTGCAGGTTGGGATTGAGATCCCGAGCGGTGAGGACGATATAGAGGTTGGTGGCGTCGGTGGTGGTAGCGGCGACGAGGCCGCGGGCGTGCTCGATCTGGGCCTCGCGCAGCGTTTGCTCCTGGGTGGCGTCGCCGATGAGGGTGAGCCAGCTTTCGGCGGCGTACTTCTGCGCCTTGGCCTCGTTGCTTTCGATGATGACGAAAGGAGCGGGGCGGCGGGCAAGTTCGCGGGCGGCGCTGCGGCCAACTCGTCCGGCGCCGCAAACGATGTAGTGATCTACGAGACGATCGATCTCCCGTTCCATGCGGCGCCTTCCAAGAATAGATTGCAGCTCGAATTCTAGCAAAGCCTGCGTCGCCGCTCCGATGGCGAGGAAGAGGAGGGAGACTCCGCTGAGAATGATGACGATGTTAAAGACGCGGCCGGCGTGGGAGAGAGGATGAACCTCCTGGTAGCCGATGGTGGTCAGAGTGGTGATGACCATGTAGAAGCCGTCGAACCAGGGCCAGCCTTCAATGAAGTGAAAGCCGGCGGTGCCGAGGGCGATGACGACGGCCAGGGCGGCGGCTAGGACTTTTAGATTGCGCGGCCGTTTCATGGGGCTTTGAGTTGGAGTATAGCGCCGGGGCGGGGGGAGTGCAGTGAGTAGCATTGTTTGTGGGACGTGGCGTTGTTACGATCTCCGGATAGAGACGATGGGCTGCGCATGAGACTTTCGGTGGTAATGCCGGTGTATAACGAGCGCGCGACGCTGGGCGAGGTGATTGAGAAGGTGATCGCGGTGCCGATCGAGATCGAGTTGCTTTGCGTGGACGACGGGTCAAGTGACGGCTCGCGCGAGATGCTGGCGGAGTTGGCGGGACGATATCCCCAGATGCGGGTGTTTTTGCAAGAGCGCAACATGGGGAAGGGCGCGGCCTTGCGGCGCGGGATTCAGGAGGCGACGGGGGATTTCGTGATTATTCAGGACGCGGACCTGGAATACGATCCGGGGGAATACCCGCTAGTGCTCGAGCCGCTGTTGCAAGGGAAAGCGGATGTGGTGTACGGGTCGCGCTTTTTGGGGGGAGGGCCGCACCGGGTTTTGTATTTCTGGCATTCGGTGGGGAACTGGTTTTTGACGCTCGTTTCGAATTGCCTGACGAACGTTAATTTGTCGGATATGGAGACCTGCTACAAGGCGTTTCGGCGGGAGGTAATTCAGGCCATCCCGATTGAAGAAAACCGCTTTGGATTTGAGCCGGAAATCACCGTGAAAGTGGCGCGGCGGCATTTGCGGATTTATGAGGTGGGCATTAGCTATTGGGGGCGAACGTATGAAGAAGGAAAGAAGATTGGATGGAAGGACGGGGCACGGGCGCTGTATTGCTTGCTGAAGTATTCGCTGAAAGAGGGTGGGAGTAGGTAGCAGGCAAGTAGCGTTGGAGCAAAGGCAAAATCTAAAGCAAAAGGACGGGGCGAAGCCCCGTCCCCACACAGGCAACAGCAAAAGTGGTTAGTGGCGGCCTTTGCCTTTTTCCTTCAAGCGACCCTTCAAACCGCCGCTCCGATTCTTGCCTTCGGTGACCTTGCCGCCCTTGCCACCGAAGTTGATGGCGGCATTTCCGCGCTTATCGACTTTAGCCACGGTTCGAGTCGCGGGTTTCTTTTCCCGAGGCGTGCGAGTGCTCTTGACCTTTTCACGCTCAAGGCTTTGCAACTTCTTGGAAGAGGCGGTGCCTCTTGCCGCGCCGCCGCCCTTGGCCGGAACCGTGCTCTTGGGAGCGGGATCCTTGCGCGTGTGGCCGCCTAGGGTCACGGTCGCCTTGTCGGCTTGCGCCAGCGTGCTTAAACCAATTGCAATGAGTAGCGCCGTTAGTACCCGAAGAATTCGCATATTACTCCCTAGAAGACCGATGCCCGATGACAGGCCTGTGCTGGTTGGAGCACGCCCGCTGCCATACCTTATTGTAACCCGTCGTTTTGCGAAAAGACTCGGAAGCTTGAAAATGAATGCGGTACGGAGGTTTAGTAATTCGAACCTTTCGATACCACGAGCACGTTGGGTGCCGCGCCGTTATTGGCTGGGCGAGGGCGAGCGGGACTGTGCAATTTGTTGCACATAAGCGCGCCGCCGCCCCACTTCGCGGAAAAACTCTGTAAACCGCTGAATGCGCGGAGAAACCCCGCGGAGTAGGCGATCAAAGCTCTCGAAGTGCGGATGACTCGAGGAGCGCGCCTAACCGGGGAGTTGGGCGGCGATCACCTTTGCTATGCGCTCGCCGGCGTGGCCATCCCAGAGCGGAGGAATGGTTCCCTTCTTTTGCCTGCCTTCCAGGATGCGCGCGATCTCTGTTTTGAGCTTTTGCGGGTCGCGGCCAACAAGCGTGTTGGTGCCAAGCGAGACGGTGATGGGGCGCTCGGTATTTTCGCGGAGGGTGAGACAGGGGACGCCAAGGTAGGTGGTTTCTTCCTGGATGCCGCCGGAATCGGTGATCACGACCTGCGCGTGCGACTGCAAGGCGAGGAAATCGACGTAGGACAGCGGATCGAGGAGTTGCAGTTGCGGGGCGCGGAGCCCGAATTCGGCGATGCGCTGGCGAGTGCGCGGATGGGCGGGAAAGACGACGGCAACATCGCGAGTCACGTCAATGAGCGCCTGGAGAATGGATTTGAGCGTCGCGCTGTCGTCGACGTTGGAGGGCCGATGGAGGGTGACCAGGGCATAGGGCTGAGCGTGGGGCGGCGCCTGCTCCCCAAGCTGCTCGCCACGCCAAAATTGGACAGGGCGCGCTTGAGCCAGGGGCAGGAGCTTTACCAGGGAATCGATCATGACGTTGCCGGCGCGGAAAATCTTCTCCGGCGCGGCGCCTTCGTTGCGGAGATTGAGGTCGCCGTCTTCCGAGGGCGTGAAGAGCAGGTCAGCGAGGCGATCGGTGACGAGGCGGTTGATTTCTTCGGGCATGAAGCGATCAAAAGAGCGGAGGCCGGCCTCCACGTGGGCGACGCGGACTCCGAGCTTGGAGCACACGAGGGCGGCAGCGACGGTGGAGTTGACGTCACCGTAGACAAGGACGAGGTCGGGCTGCGCGCTGACGAGGACGGGCTCGAAACGGAGCATGATTTCGGCGGTCTGGCGAGCGTGCGTACCGGAGCCGACGGAGAGATTGACGTCGGGCGCGGGGATGCCGAGCTGCTCGAAGAAAATATCGGACATGTTCGCGTCGTAGTGCTGTCCGGTGTGGACGAGCAGCTGCGACACGTGGGAGTGCGCGCGGAGAGCCGCGAGGACGGGCGCCACCTTCATGAAGTTGGGACGGGCGCCGACGACGTGGAGTAGCTTCACGGGTTCATCTTATCCTTTGGCGATTGGCTATTCGCTCATAGTCGCAGAAGATTCACCTGCAATTTCGAATAGCCCTGCGTCTGCGCCCACAGGTCGAGCGCGACCGATGCGATCTCATCGACTACGGGCTCGCCGAGGCCGCTTTTTGTGAGATCTACCGTTTTGATATAGCACTTGCAACTGTCGCAGGCTTCGACGCGGACGTGTCGCAACTCTTCGGCGGTGTAGACGGCGAGTTTGGCGGGATCTTCTTCGCCGCAAGCGGGACAGAGGATGCGGCGGAACTCCCACTCGGCTAGACAGAAAGAACAAATAAGCGAGCGCTGGCTGCCTTCGCCGAGTGGACGCAGGACGCCGAGGCCGGGCTTGCGCTGGCAGAAGGGGCAGACGAAGGCGGTGGGGCCAGAGTAGCGGAGGTTGGCGCGCTCGCGGAGCGCGGCCACGTATGGCTGAAGATAGGCGCGGACGAAGAAGGCGTCGGTCTCGGAGGCGAGGGTTTCATTGGCCTGCCAGAAGGCGGAGAGCAATTGAAGGTGAGAATCGTCGTCGCGGGCGGCGAGGGCGCGGGCGGCTTCGCGAAGTTTGGCGGGCGCGTGTTGCTCGACGACGGGGAGGAAGCGGCGGAAGGCGGAGGCGACTTCCCTGCCGAGCGGCGTGGCGAAAGGATTCGAATTGGGGGCGAGTTTCTGCGGCTGAGTTGCGAGTTCGTGGTAGAAGTCGGCTTGAAAGCGGGCGATGGCGGCGTAGAGGCGCAGAAGTTCGGCGGCCGTCGCGTAGCGCGCGGCCAGTTCGTCGGCGCGGGCGATGCGGCGTTGCCAGGGGTTATTTGCCACGGGGATTCGACAACTTGCGATGCGAGCGTATGCGGTGCGGCATCGCCCGATTATCAGGCCACGTGAGCTTCAGCGCAATGCTAGGACTGGAACGCACCGGCTCTCATACGGTCGTTGACCCGCTCTCATGAAAGGTTGAAGGGCGGACGCGAGGCGCTCCGCCCTTTTGCTAATTTCAGTTACGGAGCGAGTTTGAAAATCGTGCCGTGATTGAAGGCGCCGCCGCGGACGGTGGTGCCGTACAAATTGCCTTGCGCGTCGAGCACGAGGCCCGCACCCGGGTAGCGGCCGCCGGCGAGCCCGTCGAAGCTGTGGAGGAGGGTTTCGGTGCCGTCGGGAGCGAGCTTGAAGATGGCGCCGCGATTGAAAGCGCCTCCATTCCTGCTGGCGCCATACAGATTGCCTTGCGGGTCGCGAACCACGCCATAAGCGGGCTCGTAGGCGTCGTACTGACTGCTAAAGCTATAGAGCACGGACTCGACCCCGCCAGCGGTAATTTCAAAGACAGTGCCGAGCAGGGAGGCTCCGCCGCTTTCGGTGGTGCCGTAGAAGTTGCCCTGCGGGTCGCGGATCAAGTTGCTGCCGGGAAGCGCACCGTCGCCGACGGCCTGGAAGTCGTGAAGAATTTTCTCGGCGCCATCGGCAGAGACTTCGAATACGACGCCGCCATCCTGCGCGCCGCCCTGATTGGTGGTGCCGAATAGATTGCCCTGAGAATCGATGACGAGGCCGGAGAGGGGATAGTCGCCATCGGCGGTTCCGCCTTGAAAGCTGTAGACGAGCTTTTCGACGCCGGTGGGAGAAACCTGAAAGACAGTGCCGCAACCGATGGGGCAGGCACTGCTGGTGGGGCCGCCTTCGATGGTTGTGCCGTAGACGTTACCCTGGGCATCGAGGACGAGGCCGCCCAAAGACAAGCCGCCGTCGGGTGCCCCGGTGAAGCTGTGCAGAACGGTGAGCACGCCGCCGGGAGCCAGTTTGAACACGGTCCCGTAGTGCCCAACGCCCCCATCGAAGGCGACGCCGTAGAGATTGCCTTCGGAATCCTGGGCGAGCGTTCCGAGGGGATTCGCGCCATCGATCTTGCCCCCGAAGCTGTAGAGAACCTGGTATGCCCCGGTCGAGGTCAATTCGAAGACGGTGCCGCGATGGCGGCTCCCGCCATGATAGGTCGTGCCGTAGAGATTTCCGTTGGCATCGAGGAGCAGATTGCCGTAGGGCAGGGCGCCATCGGCGGTTGCGCCGGCGAAGCTGTGGAGCACGGTCAAGGTTTGCGCCGAGGCCGGACGGGCCGCTGCGGCAACGAGCAGAAAGGAAATAAACAGCCAAGCGAGTTGTGGGCTTGAAGCCGTTGATGCGGGTTTTGAAACGCGGTGCGATCGGGGCCCGGACTTACTTTGCTGGTGAGTCATGGCGTGCCTCCAACTGGCAAGTATAGCTTTGTAAGATGTCTGGACTGTGAGTTTCGTGTTCTGGCCTGCCCAAATTTGGTCCTGGAGTTTCCCGATTGACGTTCCGGTCAAAGTGGCGTTATAGTTTTTCGCAATTCGCGCGGCATAGACCGGACGCTAATTAGCGGCGTCCGCAACAGTTCACCCTCCGCAGTTTCTGGTTTGCGCAGTACCCGGGGGCTACACAATGGAATTTTCTCGGCGGACGTTTATCAAGGGCACGGTCCTTGGGGGCGCGGGTTTTTCGGCGCTCGGGTTCGACCTCACTCCTCTCCATGCGCAGACGCAGGGGCTGAAAATTTCACGCGCGAGCGAGACCCGCAGCACATGTCCCTATTGCGCCGTGAGCTGCGGCATCATAATTTATACCCTCGGCGACAAGGCCAAGAATGCCATCCCACAGGTCGTCCACGTGGAGGGCGATCCCGATCATCCCATCAATCGCGGCACGCTTTGCCCCAAAGGCTCTTCCCTCGAACAGGACATTCTGAACGAGCGCCGTCTCCTCAAGCCGCAGGTGCGCCGCCCCGGCGGCACCGATTGGGAAGACATATCCTGGGATCAGGCGTACGACGAACTCGCGCACTGGGTTAAAAAGACGCGCGACGCAACCTTTGTCGAGCAGGACGCGCAAGGCCGAACTGTCAATCGCTGCGAAGGCATTGCCTTCACTGGCGGCTGCACCGACACCAACGAATTCAACTATCTCGCCGTCAAAAGTATGCGCAGCCTGGGGGTCTGCTACCTGGAAAACCAGGCCCGGGTTTGACACGGCCCAACGGTCTCCAGTTTGGGGCCCACCTTTGGACGCGGCGCAATGACGAACGGCTGGATCGACATCAAGAACACCGACATGATGTTGATCATGGGAGGCAACCCAGCCGAAAACCATCCCTGTGGCTTCAAATGGGCGATTGAAGCCAAAATCCACCGCAACGCGAAGACCATTGTCGTTGATCCCCGGCTTACGCGCACCGCGGCCAATGCCGACCAGTACGTACAAATCCGTGCCGGCTCGGACATTGCCTTCCTCGGCGGCGTGATCCGCTATGCCATCGAGAACAACCGCATCGCCAAAGATTACCTGGTCAATTACACAAACGCTTCTTTCATCATCAAAGACGGCTTCAAGCTGCCCGAAGATGGCCTCTACTCGGGCTTCGACGCCGAGAAGAAGACTTACGACAAGAAGACCTGGAACTATGAGGAAGGCGGCGATCTGACCGGCAAACCCGTCACCGCCTCCCCTGCCGGAAAACCCGCGCCCCCGCCAGCGCCGGGTGCTCCACCGCCTCCAGCGTTGCTTCCGGGCAAAGTTGCCTACGATCTTTCATTGCAGCATCCGCGCTGCGTCTTCCAGTTGCTGAAGCAGCAGTATTCGCGCTATACGCCGGAGATCGTCGAGCGCATCACGGGCATTTCGCAGGATCAATTTTTGAAAGCTGCCGATTTGTTCACGTCCATCCGCAAAGACGGGGACATGAAGAAGGTGGCGACAATTATTTATGCGGTGGGCTGGACGCAGCACAGTTTCGGCACGCAAATCATTCGCACGGCCGCCATGCTGCAGTTGCTGATGGGCAACGTGGGCCGCGCGGGTGGGGGCGTGAATGCGCTGCGCGGGCACTCCAACATTCAGGGCGCGACGGATATGGCGGGCATTTTTGATATTCTGCCCGGCTACCTGAAAATGCCGAACCCGGCCGATACTGACCTGGCGGCATTTCTCAAGCGCACGACGCCGACTCCGTCCAAGCCCGATCCCTGGGAGTCGTTTAATTACTGGTCGAACACTTCAAAATTTACGGTCTCTCTCCTGAAGGCGTTTTATGGAGCCGCGGCCACCAAGGAAAACGACTTTGCCTTCAACTATCTGCCCAAGATCGACCGCAACTATTCCTGGGTCAATCTCTGGAACGACATGTACGAAGGCAAGGTCAAAGGCCTTTTCGCCTTCGGCATGAACGGCGTGATGATTGGCCCCGATTCCAACAAGAATATCGACGCCCTGAAAAAGGCCGACTGGCTTGCCGTCTGCGAGATCTATCCCGACGAAACCAGCGAATTCTGGCGCGCTCCCGGCATCACAGCCGACGATCAGAAGAAGATCAATACCACGGTCTACCGTCTGCCCGGCGCGGGATTTGCGGAAAAAGATGGAACCTTCGTCAACTCCGCGCGCTGGCTGCAATGGAAGAACGTAGCTGTTCCGCCGCCGGGGCAGGCCAGACTCGATCAGGAGATTCTGGCGACGATCTTCCTGAAAGTACGTGATCTCTATAAGAAAGACGGCGGCAAATTTCCCGACCCGATCGTCAACACTTCGTGGGCGTATACAACCCCGTACAACCCGTCGCTCCCCGAGGTTGCAAAAGAGATCAACGGCAAAGCGCTCGCTGACCTCACCGACCCAAAGACCAACGTCACCATCAAAGCCGGACAGCAACTGCCGGGCTTCGCGTGGCTCAAAGACGACGGCACAACCCTCAGCGGCAACTGGCTCTATTGCGGATCGTGGACCGAGGCGGGAGCGATGATGCAGCGCCGCGGCACGGAAGATCCTTCCGGCCTCGGCATCTATCCCAACTGGGGATGGTCGTGGCCCGCCAATCGCCGCGTGCTTTACAACCGCGCCTCGTGCGATATCGACGGCAAGCCCTGGGATCCTTCGCGCCGCCAGGTCTGGTGGGATGAGGCCAAGCAGTCCTGGGTCGGCAACGACGTTCCCGATTTCAAAGTAGACTCGGCGCCCAAAGATCACATGGGCCCGTTCATCATGAATCCCGAAGGCATCGGACGATTGTTCGTGCCGCTCGGCCCCATGAACGACGGCCCGTTCCCTGAATTCTACGAACCGATCGAAAGCCCAATCGCGAACATTCTGCATCCCAATCAGTCGAGCAATCCGGTCGTTAAGAAATACAAGACCGATATGGACAAGTACGCGCCCGTCGGCGGCGACTACAACATCATCTGCACGACTTATCGCCTGACCGAGCACTATCACTACTGGACCAAGAACAATCCCATGAACGTCGAACTTGTGCCGGAGCCGTTCGTTGAGGTTCCGTTCGAACTCGCCGAGCGCATGAGCATCAAGGGCGGCGAAAAAATAAAGGTCTCCAGCATTCGCGCGACCTACATCGCCAAGGCGATGGTCACGCGCCGCATCAGGCCCATGAAGATCGACGGCAAGGAGACGTTTCAGATCGGCATTCCAATTCATTGGGGATTCCGCGGCATTGCGGAAGACGAAGGCAAGACCGCGAAGACGCTGACGAACCAGTTGACACCGACGGTGATCGATCCGAACGCGTACACGCCGGAGTTCAAAGGTTTTTTGGTGAAGATTGAGAAGGTGTAGTGAAAGTTCTCGGTTCTCAGTTCTCGGTTCTCAGTCGAGCTTGAAGAGCGGTGGAATCGAGTGCTCGAGAGAATGAGTTGGTGGAAACTGAGAACTGACAACTGAGAACTGAGAACTCCTTTATGGCAGACCGTAAGACATTGCAGGCCGATCAGATTTCTGGACACAGCGGAGCTTCTCCGGGACTCGGAATGCAGCGCGACCTGGAGGTCTGCAAGCTCATCGATACCACGACCTGCATTGGCTGCAAGGCCTGCGAGGTCGCGTGCGTCGAGTGGAACGACATGCCGTTCCAGCCGACGACTTTCGACAACACGTACCAGACGATGCCGAAGACGAACTGGAATTTCTGGAATCTGATCAAGTTCAACGAGCACCAGAATGCCGACGGGACGATTCAGTGGCTGATGCGCAAGGACCAGTGCATGCATTGCGCCGATCCGGGGTGCCTGCACGCGTGCCCGGCGGACGGCGCGATCGTGAAGTATGCCAACGGTATTGTCGACTTTAACCAGGAAAATTGCATTGGTTGCGAGTATTGCGTCTCGGGCTGCCCGTTCGATATTCCGCGCTTCAATCCGATGACGAAGAAGGTTTACAAGTGCACGCTCTGTTCCGATCGCGTCGGCCAGGGTCTGGAACCGGCGTGCATCAAGGCTTGTCCGACCGGCTGCCTGAAATTTGGCAGCAAGGAGGACATGAGCTTCATCGCGAACGAGCGCGCGAATCAGCTCCGCGAAAATTTCGGCTTTCAAAACGCGGGCGTGTACGATCCGCAATCGGTGGGCGGCACGCACGTAATTTATGTGCTGCACGATGCGACCGATCCCGAGCGCTATGGCGGGCTGCCGAAGAATCCGACGATTCCGTGGAGCTACACGGTGTGGAAGTGGCTGTTCAAGCCGGTGCTGGGGACGTTCGCGCTCTTCGGCTTTTTAGGCGTGTTGGCACATTATGTGACGAGCGGGCCGCGCATGGCGCAACCGGAACCTCCCACCAAGGAGGAAACGCATGGCTAGCGGAGCGATTGAAAGTTTCGACAACAAAGCGCGGCGTGAGTTCGAGTCGTTGGGGCGCACCAGGGTGTATCGCGGAGAACTGCTGCGGCATCCGGTGTACACGCGGGTGCTGCACTGGACAGTCGCGCTCTTCTTTTTTCTGGCACTCTTCACGGGCTTCGGCATTTATCTGCCGTGGCTGTTCCGCTGGTTCACGCCTTTCTTCGGCGGAGGCCCGCTCAGCCGCCAAATGCATCCCTGGTTCGGCCTGGGCTTCGTCTTTTTCTTCGGACTTCAGGTGCTCAACTGGCTCGCGCCCATGCTCTGGACCGCGGCTGACACAAAGTGGATGCGCAACGTCCACAAAATCGTGAGCAACGAAGAAAAAATGGATCCGCCCGAGACCGGCTTTTTCAATGCCGGGCAGAAAGTTCAGTTCTGGGAGATCGTCGGCGGCTGCATCGTCTTCATCATCACAGGCGCTATTCTGTGGGGTGGCGCAAAATATTTTGGCGGGACTGCGGTCGCCGTCAGCTATGTGCTGCATGACATCTCGGCGCTTATCATGCTGGGCGGAATCTTTATTCACATCTACCAGAGCACCTTTGGCGAGCCTGGCACCTTCCAGGCAATGATCCGGGGGGCGGTCAGCGAAGCCTGGGCTTGGACCTTCCACCCTGCCTGGTATAAACAGGTCACGGGCCGCGATCCGGTGCAGGCCTGCGAAGAGGCGCGGCGGAAGATGGAAGGGCGGCGGTAAGTCTGCACTGATTGGCTGTGCGGGTTGTGGCGCGGATCAGTAACCTGAATGGACCCAGCAAATCGGAACGAGGGATTGACATTACGGCAGGCGGCGGTGATTGCCGGCTTCGCCTACCTGCTCTCGCCGGTCAGCTATGCTGAGTTCAATATATATCCAAAGCTGGTTGTTCCGGGCAACATCGAACAAACGGTGCAGAACATCAGCGCCCACGGCGGCCTGTTTGTGGCCGCAATGCTCTGCTACCTGATCACCTTTCTCGAGGATGTGGTCATTGCCTGGGCGCTGTATTTCTTGCTGGCGCCGGTGAACCGATCGGTTTCATTGCTGACAGCATGGTTCCGGCTGATGTATACGGCGGTCGCCCTGTTCGCCGTGTTAAACCTGGCCACGGTTTATCGCGTTCTGACTACGCCCGACTACCTGACGGCGTTTGGGAGCGGTCCGCTGCACGCCCAAGTGATGCTTCTTCTCCATTCGTTTCGTTATGACTGGTCCCTCAGCCTGGTGATTTTCGGAATTCATCTCATTCTGCTGGGCTGCCTAATTTTCCGCTCAGGCTACATTCCCAGAATCATTGGAATTCTGCTGGTCATCGACGGATTGGGCTGGGAGATCGACAGCTTACAAGTGTACCTTTTTCCGAACGCTCATCTCGGATTCATCTCCATCACGTTCTTCGGCGAACTGGTTCTTATGCTCTGGCTCCTGATCCGGGGCTGGAAGGTGCAGGAGCCGTCGCGTTCTTAAGCCCTGGCTCTCTTCGGATTGCTGCCCAGAGCAAGCGTCGTCACTTCAGAACATTACGCAGGCTTCGTTGACTTTTTCCAACGCGCGATTGAGCAGCGCCAACTGCATGTCGAGTTTCGTTTTCTGCGCCTCGTTTGCCGCCTTGGCGATTTCTTCTTTCAGGGCGGTCTTTTTGGCGGCCAGGATTTGTGCTATGAGTTCGAGTTGGCCGGAGTCAAAGCGCAGGTCGTGCGCCATGACCATGGTAAGAATTTCGCTGTACTGCGGGCTGTCCTGTTCGAGCAGGAGGTTGGCCACAAGTTTCAGTTCGTCGGCTTCCAGGTGAAATTGCATAGGGCGCTCCTTTGGGTGCGGGTGCTGTGCGGGTCTCCTTTAGTGGAACACTTTTCGGGCGAAGTGTCAGTGATGCGTTTCGAGAGACGCGTTGAAGGGAGTGAGGATTTACTGCCCGAGCAATCCTTTTTTCAGGGCGTTGGTGGGGGGCTTCGGCCCAAGCCAGACGGAGAAGAGGGCTTGACTGAAGTCGAGGCCGGCGATGGTGAGCTTTTGCTGGGCATTGATGGCGAAGGTGGTGCCGGCGTCCGGGATGTAGGTGAAGATCATCTGGTCGCCCTCTTTGACGGGTTCGAGCGCGGCGAGGAAGCGCTCAAGATCGACGCCGATGGTTCTTTTGGCGGCGGGCGCGTTGTCGTTGAAGGACTCAGTGAAGGCATCTTGAATCTGGCTCTTGCTCACACCGCGGACGAATTGCATGACGAGGCGCTTGGGGGCGTCGGCCTTGACGATGGCGTCGGCGTCGGAGGATTTTTGCGGCAGGTAGAGCGCGGCCACGTAAACTTTGACGATGATTTTGGTGCGCAGGCCAAGGCCGTTGAGGACGAGAGTGGTGCTGCCGGCTTGCGCGGTATCGGGGAGCGTCACTCCGGCGAGAGTGGCGGCGTAGAGATTGATTGGGGTCAACCAGAAGGCGAGAACAGCCAGGCAAGTTGTGGCTTTGCGCATAGAAACTCCTTGGACGTTGCTGACGGGCGATGGTGGCACAGGCGGGACGGACTTGCCGTGAAGTGAATCACAGGGCAGTGTGCGAGGAAGCGGTTGCCTTCGTTGCTGCCTCGGGACCGCATCTCATCTATGGCTTCCTGCTGACCGCACAATTGGCGGCGGTATAATGCTGGCGGCGAAGAGCGGAGGATGGATGGCGCAGATCAGTCCCGAGGTTTCGAAGTTGCTGGAGCAGGCGCTGGCTCTGTCAGTAGAGGAGCAGGAGGCGCTGGCGGAATCCCTGATCTCAAGTCTGGGCGGGAAGGTGGACGACGCGGTTACGGCCGCTTGGGATGAGGAGATCAAGAGGCGCATTGCCGCGCTCGATTCGGGCGAGGCGAAGACGGTTTCCTGGACGGAAGTCCGACAAAGAAATTTAGCGAAGCTGCCGCGTGCCCAATAGCGAAGTTCGGCTGCATGACGAAGCGGCCGCCGAGTACGACGCCGCGTTCGACTGGTACCTGGAACACAGCCCGGATTCGGCTCTGAAATTTGATGCCGAGGTGGAACGTGCCTTTGCGGAGATTGCGCGGGCTCCCCGGCGCTGGGTGCGTGGCTCTTACGGAACGCGGCGGTTCCTGCTGCGGGGATTTCCTTTTTTAGTTATCTATCGAGAGACGAGCGCCGAGAGCGTGCAGATTCTGGCGGTCGCGCACGCGAGCCGCCGTCCCGGATATTGGAAAGCGCGGATGTGAGGCCGGGGGCAATGCTCAAGATAACCGCGGGAAGCGCACATCATGGCCGGAGTTTGATTCGCTATGCTCGCAAGCGTTTTGCTAGGCTCGAAGTCGTTCCTCTGCGGCCCAAGCTTCTTCCAAGCGAGACATGATCTTGGCGACTGTCCAGCGCTTGCGGGGATCGACGCGCAGGCAGTGCTCGGCGATTTCGCGGAAAGGCTCGGGCACCTCTGCCGGAATTTCGGGAGGGCGGCGGCGAGTGGGATCGGAAACAGGCAAGCGCTGCGTGAGGATCTCGACCAGGGTCATGCCCAGTTGCCAAACGTCGGATGCCCAGGAAACGTCTCCCAGCGCGGCTTCTGGAGGATCGTAGGCGGCCAAGGTGCGCGTGCGGCCGGGGTCGCCCAGAGCGGCAAGCGAGTCGCTGGAGAGCTTCACCTGATCTTCAATCGCCAGAATATTTGCCGGTTGCAGGCGGCCATGCACGAAACCCTTGTCGTGCAGGAACTGCAACGCGCGCAGAATCGGGGGCAGCGCGACATGCGCTTCCTCGGCCGTGAGGGCGCGCTCGGGGAGGATCTGGGCAAGGTTCTCCTCGGCGAGTTCCTCCACAAGATAAAGGAGGGCGGAGCCATCGCGACCCATGTCGAGGATGCGAAGGAGATTGGGATGGGCGAGTTCGCGAGCAGCGGCCCAGCGCAGCAGTTGGCCCTTGGCGTCGGCGTCGGCGGGAATTAGCTTGATCGCGGCTTTGTCGGAATCAGCTGCGCGATCAGGCAGCAGGGTGAAAAACACCGCGCTGTGATCGGAACCGCCGAGGTAGCGGCGGAGCGGATATTTGCCGTCGACGGTACGGCCTTCCCATCGTTTAACCGTTTCGCTCATGTCTCCTCAAGAAAGCCCGACTATTGTGTGTAAACGAACACCAGGGACAAAACGACAGCGGAAAAAGTCGCAACGCCGGGCCCAAAGGAGCAATGGATCTCCAGTGCTTGCGGGATCGCCAACGCGATACCGTAATACGAGCAGTGCCCTGCTACGAAGTCGACCTTTTCCGAAACGCTTTCACTGCGGGCAATGGGGGAGATGTCGATGATACCCTATTCGGCCGATTCGCCAAAAGATTCTTCGCGGCAAATTACAATAGAAAAATGGCGACGATTCCTGCGGAGATTCACGGGCAAAAGTACATTTCGCTGGCGACTTTTCGCAAGAGCGGGGTGGCGGTTTATACGCCGATCTGGTTTGCCGAAGAGGGCGACAAGCTTTACTTCATGACCAACAGCAAACTGGGCAAGGTAAAGCGGCTGCGGAATAATTCGCGCGTGAAGGTTGCGCCCTGCACGATTCGCGGAAAGATTACCGGGCCGGAGTTTGAGGCGACGGCGCGGATTTTGCCGGCGGCGGAGGCGGGACGGGCGCGACAGGCGATCCGTGCGAAGTACTGGCTGGCGCGGTTGCCGTGGCTGTGGCGAAATTCGGATACCGACGTGGAGATTGTGGTTGGGTCGGTAGTCGCTGGTCGTTAGTCGTTAGGCGCTCGTCTTGACAGGCCGTTCCCGGCTCATAGACCCTCATGGAAAAACGCGGCCGCTCTGCCTGCGGATGGCGGACGATAAATCGCCAACCGCGGGTGACTGCCCTCCGCCAGTTGGCCGCCAATCCCAAAATGGGAGGGCGGTGAGCAACGTCATTTACGCTTTCTCCTCCGCTTTGTTACCATCGAAGGTTCCGATCAGGTTCCAGATTTTGTTGGTTTCGGCACTCAAATATTTCCTCGCGGAGGCACCATGCCTGTAAAAGTTGCCATTAATGGTTTTGGACGCATCGGGCGCAACGTTGTTCGCACCGCGCTCGCCGACAAGAACATTGAATTCGTGGCGGTCAACGATCTCACCGATCCGAAAACGCTCGCCCATCTTCTGAAGTACGATTCCATCCTCGGCAACCTGCCGCATACCATCACGGCCGGCCCGGACAGCATTTCGATCGACGGCAAGACGATCAAAGTCTTCAAGGAAAAAGATCCGGCCGCGCTGCCCTGGGAGAGCGTGGGCGCGCGGGTGGTGCTGGAATCGACGGGCAAATTCACCAACGCGGACGACGCCAAGAAGCATCTGCGCGGATCGGTTAAGAAGGTCATCATCTCCGCGCCGGCGAAAAATGAAGACATCACGATCGTGCTGGGCGTGAACGAAGGCAAGTACGATCCGGCCAAGCACCACATCATCTCGAACGCGTCGTGCACAACGAATTGCCTGGCGCCGGTAGCGAAGGTGATTCAGGACAATTTCAAGATTGTCAGCGGAACGATGACGACGATTCACTCCTACACGAACGATCAGGTCATCCTCGACTTTCCGCACAAGGATCTGCGGCGCGCCCGGGCGGCCGCGCTCAACATGATTCCAACCACGACCGGCGCCGCCAAAGCGCTCAAGCTTGTCATTCCTGAACTCGCGGGCAAGATCGACGGCTTTGCCATGCGCGTGCCGACGCCGAACGTTTCGGTGGTCGACCTGGTGGTCTGGGTGGAGAAGGCCACAAATAAAGATGAGGTGAATGCCGCGCTGAAGAAGGCCAGCGAGTCCGGGCCGCTGAAGGGCTATCTGGGATACGAGCCGGGCGAACTGGTGTCGGCGGACTTCCGCGGCGACGCGCGCTCGTCGATCGTGGATGCGCCCATGACTCTCGTGGTGGGCGGCAACTGCGTGAAGGTGATCTCCTGGTATGACAACGAATGGGGATACTCCTGCCGCGTGCGCGATTTAATCAATTACATGGCAGCCAAGGGACTGTAGGAAATTCGTCGTTGGTCGTTCGTCGTTGGTGGTTCGCGGGCCTGCGAAGATGGTTGCTGTTGGCTTCTCGCAATCATTGCAGACAGAGTCTCGGGTGAGCAGAAACGCCGGCCCGGGCCACCCATCCCGAACGACCAGCGACCGGCGACTGACGACCAAATAAGGACGCAATCATGTCGAAACTTTCGATTCGCGATTTGCCGCTGAACGATCACCGCATATTCATGCGGGTGGATTTCAATGTGCCGCTCGACAACGGGCGGGTGATGGATGACACGCGCATCCGCGAGACCCTGCCCTCGATCGAGTACGCGCTGCGGCACGGGGCGCGGCTGATTCTGGCCTCGCACCTGGGGCGTCCGAAGGGCAAACCGAATCCGAAGATGAGCCTGAAGCCGGTGGCGGAGCGGCTGCGCATGCTGCTCGACCGCGAACTGTCGCGCGGAGAAAATGTCGGCTTTTGTCCGGACTGCGTGGGGCCCGAAGCCGAAGAAGTGGCGCTGAAGCTGGAAAAAGGGCAGGCGCTGCTGCTGGAGAATTTGCGCTTCCATGCCGAGGAAGAGGCGAACGACGAGAATTTTTCGAAGCAACTGGCCAAGCTCGCCGACTTTTACGTGAATGACGCGTTCGGCACGGCCCATCGGGCGCACGCTTCGACGGTGGGCATTACAAAGTTCGTGCAGAAGTCGGCGGCCGGGCTGCTGATGGAGAAAGAGTTGCAATACCTGGGGCGGGCGCTGGAGAATCCAGAACGGCCGTTTGTGGCGATTCTCGGCGGCGCGAAGGTGAGCGATAAGATTGGCGTCATTCAAAACCTGCTTGGGAAGGTCGATGTGCTGCTGATTGGCGGAGGAATGGCGTACACGTTTTTGAAGGCGCAGGGGCACGCGGTGGGCAAGTCGCTGGTGGAGGAAGAGAAGCTGCCACTGGCGAAAGATATTTTGCAGCAGGCCAAGGCGCGCAAGGTGAAGTTCCTGCTGCCGACCGATCACGTCATCGCCGAACGCGTCGATGCGAATGCGCTGACCAAAATCATCGGCGCGAACCAGGCAATCCCCGACAACATGATGGCCCTCGACATTGGCCCGGCGACGATTGAGGCGTTTTCCGAAGAGATTGGGCGGGCGCGAACGATTGTGTGGAATGGGCCGATGGGCGTGTTTGAGATGCCACCCTTCGCCAAGGGAACCAAGCAGATTGCGAATGCGGTGGCGGAAAATGCGGGCGCGACCACAATTGTGGGCGGAGGCGATTCGGTGGCGGCAGTGAAAGCTGCGGGAGTCGCGGACAAGATTACGCACATTTCCACAGGCGGCGGAGCGTCGCTGGAATTTCTGGAGGGCGTGAAACTGCCAGGGGTCGAAGCGCTGACGGACAAGAAGTAACGCGCTCTCAGCTCTCAGATTCAGGTTCTCAGCGCGCTCGCCGTTGCGGGCTGACTCTCGCGTGAATGGCGCGGCCCCGGATTTGCGAAATCGTAAGTGATCAGCTATGGCAGACTACGCGGCGCGACTTGTTTTTTCAGACGGCAAGATAGCTGAGTTTGCTGGTCCCGCCGATATTACCAAAGAGTCGACCGAGGCCATCGTGAACGCTGCCAACTCTTCGCTGCTGGGTGGAGGTGGCGTGGATGGAGCGATTCATCGCGCGGGCGGGCCTGCGATTCTGGAAGAGTGCAGGCGGATTGTCGCTGAGATTGGGCGGTTGCCCGCGGGCAAAGCCGTTCTGACTACGGGAGGGCGATTGGCGGCGAAGTACGTCGTTCATACGGTTGGGCCGATTTATTCCGGCGGCCGGCAGAACGAGGCGGAAACGCTGGCCAGTTGCTATCGCGAATCGATACGCATTGCGGACGATCATGGCATTCACTCGCTCGCTTTCCCTTCGATCTCTACGGGCGCGTTTGGTTATCCGATTGACGAGGCCGCCGATGTTGCGGTGCGCAGCGTCGTCGAACATTTGAGTGCGGCTGCGCATTTGCGGCTTGTGCGCTTCGTGCTCTTCAGCGCCGCGGACTGTGAGACGTATGTTCGGGCGGCGGAAACACTTTCCCGCAAGCTGGCCGCAGGTTCCGTTATCTTCGAGAAGCAGTCTTGAGAAAGGTTCCCCATGAGAAAGAAGCTGATCGCCGCGAATTGGAAGATGTATAAAACGCCGGAGCAGTCGCGGGAGTTCTTCCGCGATTTCTTGCCGCTGGTCGAGGGGCACGAGCGCGACGAGATCGTGGTTTGCACACCATTCATCGATCTGGCGACTTCGGTCGAAGCGGCGCGCGGATCGAATGTTGCGGTCGGTGCGCAGAACATGCACTGGGAAAAGGAGGGCGCGTTCACGGGCGAGGTAAGTGCCGCGATGCTGACGGCGATCGGAGTGGCACACGTGATTATTGGGCACTCGGAGAGGCGACAGTATTTCAACGAGACCGACGACACGGTGAACCTGAAGCTGAAGGCGGCGCTCGAAGCGGGATTTGTTCCGATCGTTTGCGTGGGCGAAGTGCTGGAGGAACGCGAGGCGAACCTGACCGACGATGTGCTGCGGCGGCAATGTTTGCGGGCGTTCCATAAAGTGTCGGCGAAGAAGGCTGCTTCGTTGGTTGTGGCGTATGAGCCGGTTTGGGCGATTGGAACGGGCAAAACAGCGACGCCGGAAATTGCGTCCGATGCGCACGCGATCATTCGCGGAGAGGTAACGCAATCGTTCGGCGAGGAGTTTGCGAACAATCTGCGCATTCTTTATGGAGGCTCGGTGAAGCCCGACAATGCGCACGCGCTGATGACTGCGGAAGGAATCGATGGAGCGCTGGTGGGAGGCGCTTCGCTCGATCCGAAAGCGTTTGCGGCGATTGTGAACTATTGAGGTGGAAGCAAAACCGTCTTTCACCACGGAGGCGCGGAGACACAGGAGATCTATTGTGCTTCGCCATTTCTGGAGGAAGAGATCCTTCGCTGCGCTCAGGATGACACCTAAAAAAGCTGCACGCTCTCTGGATGACATTCCCTTTGATTTATTCCGCCAATTTATTCGTCGCTTTAACGGCTGCTTATTTCGTAGCCATTGCGCTCACTAGCGACTGGAAAATTTTGTAGCCGTCAGTGCAGCCTAGTTCTGGTTCGGCGGAGCGCTCGGGATGGGGCATCATTCCTAATACATTGCGGCCGGGGCTACAGATGCCGGCTATGTTTTCGATGGAACCGTTCGGGTTCGCCTCCGCCGTCACCTCGCCTTCGGAACTCGTGTAGCGGAAGACGATGCGGTTGTCGCGCTTGAGTTCGGCGAGGGTCGCGTCATCGCAAAAATAATTTCCTTCCATGTGGCCGATGGGGATGGTGAGGACCTCTCCTTTTTTGCAGGCGTTGGTAAATGGCGTCTGATTATTTTCGACACGGACGTGCACCGGCTTGCAAACATACTTGAGGCCGACGTTGCGCATGAGTGCGCCGGGGAGCAGGCCAGCTTCGCACAAAATTTGAAAGCCGTTGCAGATGCCGAGGACGAGCCCGCCCGCGTCGGCAAACTTGCGCACCGACTGCATGACGGGCGAGAAGCGGGCGATGGCGCCGGTGCGGAGGTAGTCGCCGTAGGCGAAGCCTCCCGGGACGATGATGGCGTCGCAGTTCTGGAGGTCCTGGGAGTCATGCCAGAGGAACGTGGCGGGTTGCTGGGCCACGTGCTCGACGGTCCAGAGGGCATCGTGATCGCAGTTGGAACCGGGAAAGATGATGACGCCGAATTTCATTTTAGCTCTCAGCTCTCAGTTGTCAGCTCTCAGTTAAGGCCGCCCGCCTCTGGCTTTCGGCTATTGGCTATTGACGATTGCGGGGGCCGCCCCCTTGTTTGGGCTTTGCAGACCATTTTCGGGTGACGATTTTATGGTTACAACGGTTCACGGTTGAGTCAAGGGAAAAGTGCGGACGCGTCAGCATGCGGGACGGAAATGTGCTGCGCCGGGCGCGCTTCGCGAATCCCGCATTGTTCAGGATCACGTCTTTCACGGGGCATGACCCCGTCACCCGACGTGCATGAATTCGGGCGCGGGGCCCTTTGGGGCGCGTCAATTCGTGAGGTTACGCTTGGCCGAATTGAGGTTTTCTCGGCACTAAAACCCATCGTGTGCTTGGTTCGTCGCTTCACACGTCCTTCGGTCACTGCACCATCATTCTTCAAACCTCAGCTTCAACCATGCGCATCTGCCGATGTGGATTTGACTTCAAGAACAGGACCACTCCCGTCGATAGACATTAGGGGGAGATTTCCGAATGCAACGACCTGCGAGGAATTGCGGAGAAGCCAAGGCAAATGAATTGGAGCATTCCTTGTGGACACTGGCGCAGGTGGGAACGGAACCATGGAATCATTCTGCATAAGAAACGCGCTATTGAAGCCGATCTTTCTGGCCGCGATATGTGGGACGCTGTACGGGCAGACGGCACCGCAGGATCTCGTGCAATTGAAGCTCGAGGATCTGATGAACATCGAGGTTACGTCGGTCTCGAAAAAAGAGCAGAAGATGTCGAGGACGGCGGCTGCGGTATTCGTCATAACGGCGGAGGACATCCGGCGTTCGGGCGCGAACAGCATTCCTGACTTGCTGCGCATGGTTCCGGGAGTCGAGGTCGCGCAAATTAATGGCAGTGAATGTGCGATCACGGTGCGAGGGTTCAACGGGCAGTATTCCAACAAGCTCCTGGTTCTGGTCGACGGACGCACGGTCTACTCCCCGATGTTTTCGGGGGTTTACTGGGACGAACAAGACCTTGTTCTGGCCGACATCGAACGAATCGAGGTCATCCGCGGTCCCGGAGCGACGGTTTGGGGCGCAAACGCCGTAAACGGCGTCATCAACATCATCACCAAGAAGGCGGGCGACACGCAGGGTGGAGTGCTGACGACGGACGATGGGAGCTACGAACATGGGTCGGGCAACATGCGTTACGGAGGAAAGCTGGGCAGCCGGGCAACGTATCGGGTCTTCGGAAAAGGCTTCAACCGGGCCAGTCTGCTCGCCCCGGATGGAAGCGATGGCCGGGACGACTGGAACATGGTTCATGGCGGGTTCCGCATTGATGGCAGCGCTTCGGATCGAGATACGGTCACCCTCCAGGGCGAGGGCCATAGTGGCAACGCCGGAGAAATCGTGAGCTCTATCGTCTCCATTTCTCCTCCCGTCAACGGTCTCTTCGATCTGCGCGACCGGTATTCCGGATGGAATCTGTTGTCGCGGTGGAACCATGTCGCGTCCCCACATTCGGACACGTCACTTCAGATATATTTCGATCGGTCAACACGAACTGACAGCACCTATGGATTTGGACTGAACTCGTTTGACGTCGATTTTCAGCACCACGTCGGATGGGGAGCGCGGCAGGACCTGGTCTGGGGCGCGGGATACAGGCTGAATTCCGACACCACCAATCCAACCCCAAGGATCGCCTTCACGCCCGCCGGGCGCACGACTCATCTGCTCAGTTCGTTTATCCAGGACGAAATTACGGTACGCCCGGAGCGTCTGTTTGTGAGCCTAGGAACGAAGCTGGAACACAATGCCTACACGGGTTTCGAACTGGAACCGAGCGCCCGCGTGGCGTGGATTCCAAACGACCGGAACACGTTTTGGGCTGCGGTCTCGCGCGCCCAGCGCACCCCCTCGCGCGAAGATACGGGCGTAGAAGCCCACCTGACGGTTGTACCCGGTCCGGGCAATCTTCCCTTGGTGATTGGCTATGCCGGGAATCCGAATCAAAAATCGGAACATGAGACCTCGGTCGAAGCCGGCTACCGGGCCAAACTCTCCAACCGATTTGCCCTTGATGCGACAGTTTTTTTCAATCACTACGCACATTTGTTTTCGGTTGAACCGGGAACTCCCGTGTTTGAAGCCGATCCGCCTCACCTGGTATTGCTCAACACGTTTGACAATCTCTCTCATGGAGAAACGCATGGGGTTGAGATGTTTGCGGACTGGAAAGTCGCCAGCCGATGGACGCTCAATCCTGGATATTCATTTTTGACCATGCACATTCATCGCGACCCCGGGGGCCAGGATGAATTGACCGGCTTCACGACTGAGGGAACGATTCCCAATCATCAGGCACAACTGCGCTCGCAACTCTACCTGCGCAGACAGTGGCAATGGAACACATCGGCATATTTTGTGGCACGCCTGCCCTACCTGGCCATTCCGTCGTACACGCGCGTGGACAGCAACTTGATCTGGCAGGTGGGAGAGCGGTTCTCAGTAAGCCTCGTCGGGCAGAACCTCTTACGCGAACGACATCAGGAATTAAGTGGTCCCAGTGTGCTGGTGCAAAGTGACCTCATCAAGCGGAGCGCATATGTGAACCTGACGTGGTTTTTCTGAGGGCAGCTCGATCGCTCCCACAACCCCGAGAGAGTCAGCGGAGTTGGGCGAAGTCTTCTACGGTGAAGAGCTGGCCTTGGGATTCGACGATGCCGATGCCGATGGAGTTCATGTCGGGGTCGAGGATGTTGGCGCGGTGATTGTGGGACTGCATGAACTGGGCGTGGATGAATTCGGGGGCGGGGCCCTGGGTGACGTTTTCGGCGAGCCAGGTGAAGCGGGCGCCGGTTTGCCGGACGCGGGAGGAGAGGGTGGGCTCGCCATCGAATGCGTGCTGGGCGGCGCGGTGCTCGGCCATTTGCACGGCGTGGTAGCGGGCGGCGGCGGCGAGGGACTCGTTCCAGCGGAGGGTTTGGAGGCCTTGCTCGCGGCGGGCGCGGTTGATGGCGGTGAAGAGTTCCCGTTCGGCGCGAAGTTCTTTTTCGTCGCGACGGCCTTCTTCGGCGGGGAGTGCGGGCGGCTCGGCCAGGGTTGGAGTGCAGAACATCAGGCCGAGGGTGGAGGCGAACGTCAGGATCGGGATTAGAGCGAGATTCGAGAGCAGCGTCAAGGTTGGGATGACCGCCAGGCGGGTTCTGATTGGTTGCATTTCGTCCTCTCCCCAGGTCATCAGAACCCGGATTTGGCGGATGCAGCAAGTTACGGACGTCGAAGCGGTGCGTCGTCCGGTTGGTCACGCGCCAGAGCCACTACGGAAACAAGAGCAACGGCAAGAGCAACGGCGGCAACGCCCTTCCCGGTTCGTCACCTCCAGGAGATGACGTAATGAGGGTGGAAACACGGGGGCGCGGGGGAAGTTGCGGAGGAGAAGCGAATAGCCTCCTTGCGGAGGCCATTCGGTTGGGGGAGGGATGGATGCTCCGCTCAAACTGGCGTTTAAGCGGAGGTTAGGTGCTCAACACTTTTTCGCGCTCTTCGGCATCCTGGCGTTCTTCGCGGGGAGTCGAGGGTAAAGCAAGTTCAAGAACCTCCTCGACGGTCTTGACATAGTGCGGGGTCAAGTCCTGCAACTGCTCGGGCGTGAGGTCTTCCTCGACGTTGGTCTTGTTGTCGGCGGGGAGAATCACGTCGTGAACGCCGGCGCGTTTGGCTGCAAGAACTTTTTCTTTAATGCCGCCGACGGGCAGGACGTTGCCGCTGAGAGTAATTTCGCCGGTCATGGCGGTGAGCGGACGAACCTGTTTGCCGGTGAGCAGCGAGACGAGCGCGGTGACGATCGTGACGCCAGCCGAGGGGCCATCCTTGGGGATGGCGCCGGCGGGGACGTGAATGTGAATGTCGTGATTGGCGAAAAATTCCTCGTCGACGCCGAGAGATTGGGCATTGGAGCGGACCCAGCTCAGGGCGGCCTGCATGGATTCGCGCATGACATCCTGAATCTGGCCGGTGATGGTTAGTCCGCCTTTGCCTTTCATCTGATTGGCTTCGACGAAGAGCACGTCGCCGCCGGACGGAGTCCAGGCGAGGCCGACCACGACGCCGGAGCGCTTGGTGCGCTCGGCAATTTCACCTTCGCTGCGAATTTTGATACCGCCGAGGAACTGCTGAATGATGGCGGTCGAGACCACGAGCTTGTCGGTCTTGCCTTCGGCGAGGCGGCGAGCCTGCTTGCGGCAGATGGTGCCGATGGTGCGCTCGAGGTTGCGGACGCCGGCTTCGCGGGTGTAGTGGCGGATGATGAAGCTGACGGATTCCTCGGGAAAGTCGATCTGCTCCGGGGTGATTCCGTTTTCCTCGATCTGGCGCGGAATCAGATATTGGAAAGCGATGTGAATTTTCTCTTCCTCGGTGTAGCCCTGGAGCTCGATGATCTCCATGCGGTCGCGGAGCGGCTCGGCGATGGGATCGAGCATGTTGGCAGTGGTGATGAAGAGCACCTTGGAAAGATCGAAAGTGACGTCGAGATAGTTATCGCGGAAGCTGGAATTCTGTTCGGGATCGAGAGCCTCGAGCAGGGCGGAGGCCGGATCGCCGCGGAAATCGCGCCCGACTTTGTCGATCTCGTCGAGCATGAACACCGGGTCTTTGGTTTCGGCGCGGCGAATGCCCTGGATGATTTGACCGGGGAGGGCGCCGATGTAGGTGCGGCGATGGCCGCGAATTTCGGCCTCGTCATGCACGCCGCCGAGCGAGAGGCGAACGAATTTGCGTCCGAGAGCGCGCGCGATGGATTTGCCGAGCGAAGTTTTGCCGACACCGGGAGGGCCGACAAAACAGAGGATCGGGCCCTTCATGTTCGGTTTAAGGCGCCGGACGGAAAGATAATCGAGGATGCGATCTTTTACTTTTTGCAGGTCGTAGTGATCGGTATCGAGAATTTCCTTGGCCTTGGGGATCTCGATTTCCTGCCCCGAAGTTTTTTGCCAGGGGAGGATGGCGAGCCACTCGATGTAGTTGCGGGTGACGGAATAATCGGCGGCCATGGGAGACATGCGGGTAAGGCGGCCGAGTTCTTTGAGCGCTTCTTTTTTTACGTCGTCGGGCATGCCGGCGGATTCGATTTTCTGCTTGAGATCTTCGGTGTCGCGCTGGCCTTCGTCCTGCTCGCCCAGTTCTTTCTGGATGGCCTTCATCTGCTCGCGCAGGTAATACTCGCGCTGCGTCTGCTGGACGCGGTCCTGAACTTCAGACTGGATCTTGTTGCGCAGTTGCTGCACTTCGAGCTCTTTGGCGAGATGCTGATTGATTTTTTCGAGGCGCACGCGCACGTCGGTGGTTTCGAGCGTGTCCTGCTTGTCGGCGGTGGAAAGTGACGGAAGCGAGGAGGCGATGAAATCGACCAGGCGGCCGGGCTCTTCGATATTCATGGCGACGGTCGAAAGCTCATCCGACAATGTGGGCGAGCCGGCGACGATCTGCTGGAACAAAGTGAGGACATTGCGCTGGAGCGCTTCGATTTCGGAATCCTTGGGAGGAATAGTTTCGGGAACCGAGACCACTTGGGCGCGCATGAAGGGCGAGAGTTGGGCAAAGTCGGTGAGGCGAACGCGTTCCAGGCCCTCGGCAAAAACAAAGAGGCTCTGGTTGGGCATCTTGACGACTTTGTGGACGACGGCAAGGGTTCCGATGGAATAGAGATCGGTGGGCTGAGGCGTATCGACGCGGGCCTCGCGCTGCGCTACGACGACGATGGTTTTGTCGTCGCCGAGAGAATTGATCAACTGGACAGAACTTTCACGGCCGACCGTCAAGGGAAGCACGGCGTGCGGAAACAGGACGGTATCGCGGACAGGGAGAATGGGGAGGGAGCGACCGCTCACCTCGTACGGAATAGAATTGCTGATTTCGCTCATGATTTTCTATTGAGTCACTTTCACTCAACCTTTGGATGAATTCAGACGAGCAAAAGATGCAGGGTGAATTCCAGGCTGTTGAATTTTAGACGTTTCTGGTGGTTTTGCAAGACAAAGAAGGGCACGACCCCACCTCCGGTAACCCGGCTAATCACCCGCAAACCTGGAAAAACTAAGCCGCCCCCGCCGCCACAGAAAGGTCTCTGCGGCGCCGGAGGCCGGCTCGACAATCTTGGCGGCAGCCGAAATCAGCGGCCGCAAAAATCAGAAGACGTGCTTGGACGTATCTCCCTTAAAAATCAGCTCGTGCAAAACGCGCTCGTTGGCGGCATTGAGCTCGTAGACCTTTTGTGTTTCCGTGGCTTTTTCGGGGAGAGGGACGAGCGTGCACTTGGCGCGGATTTCGACGGCTTTTTTCACGCCGACCTGGCGGAAAACCATGATGTGGTTGGCACCTTCCATGACGTGGCGGATCTCATAGTCGCCGGAAGGGAGCAGGGTATCAGCCACTCTGACGTTTTGAGAGAAATTTACACGATAGAGGTTGGAGACACCCAGAGAGTTCTCACCGGCGACGGCCAGACCGGCGAGCAAAACGATGGCAATTACGACCGTAGCTTTAATCAAACGCATTTCGGTCCTCGCTTTCATAAACAAGGCTTCTTGAACAGAGTCGGTACTACGAAATCTCCAGTGAAGTATTCGCAAGAAGTCCTCAGTACCAAGCTACGTCGGGCGGACGGGGAGCGCTGTGCAGCACCTCACATCGAGTTGTGACGAAAGGGAGTGGCTGGCGGTGACGAACAAGTTTTGACCCAAGAGATTGTTTGGCGATTGAAAAGCGAGGCTTACGCCGACTTTTGTCTTTTGCGGCGATTCGCAGTTGGGGCTACGCCTCGCGGTAGATGCCGAGGACCTTTACGAGGTCGGTGACTTCGGCCAGGTGATGGAGGGCGTTGCGGACGTCGGCGTCGTCGCCGCGGAGGAGATCGACGAAGAAGACGTATTCCCAGGGGCGGCCGCGGAGGGGGCGCGACTCGATTTTGCTGAGGCTGATGTCGCAAAGGGCGAAGACGCTGAGCGATTTGAAGAGCGCGCCGGGAATATTTTTAGTGCTGAAGGCGAGGGAGGTTTTGTCGGCGCCGCGCTGGACGCGGGGCTGGCCGCGGCGAATCAGGAAAAAGCGGGTGAAGTTTTTCTTATCGTCTTCGATACCGGCTTTGAGAATTTTGCCGCCATAGACTGCGGCGGCGCGGCGACTGGCGATCGCGGCGGCGTCACCGAGCTTTTCCGCGACGATATGTTTGACGCTGCCAGCCGTGTCGTAAAAAGGCTCGGCGCGCAGGCGGGGGTTTTTGGCGAAGAGATCACGGCACTGCTCGAGGGCGACGGGATGCGAGAAGACGCGGCGGACGGTGGACAGTTTTGTGGCGGGCAGGGCGATGAGGTTGTGGACGATGCGCAGGCGGAACTCGCGGACGATGTGGACGTCGCGGCTGAGCAGGAGATCGAAATGCTCGGCGACGGAGCCGGCGAGAGAATTTTCGATGGGAATGACGGCGGCGTCGACGGAGGCGCGCTGGACGCGGTCAAAGACCTCAAGCGAGCGGGCGCAGGGGACGACCTTGGCGGAGGGGACCATGGCCTGCGCGGCTTCATGACTGAAGGAGCCTAATTCGCCCTGGATGGCGATTTTCATTGGAGTCCTTGGTACGCTTTTCGTTGTTCGTTGTTCGCTGTTCGTCGTTCGTCGTTCGCTGGTCGCTGATCCCGCGCGCGGATCGCGGCTTAGATCGTCGTGCCTTAAATCGATTCGTTCAAATCCTTCCACTGCCCTGTAACTCTTTGACCATGCGCAGGGCATCCAACTGACCGGAATAGTAACCGCGAATGGTCTTTTCCACAAAGTAACCTTTTTGCTTGTAGAAGCGGATGGCGGGTTCGTTGTTGATGGCGGCTTCGAGGGCGACGGAGATGGCGCCCGCGTTGAGCAACTGGTCTTCCGCGGCCTGGAGCAGGGCGGAGCCGACGCCGAGCCGGCGAGCGGCGTGGATGACGTCGATGGTGATGATGTGGCCGGTGGTGCGGCGGGCCTCGGCCACGATGAAGCCGAGGATGGGCGGGAGTGCGGTCGGCGCGGCATTTTGCGAATCCGGCTCGTTTGCGGCGTTGGCTTGCCCACTGTTAGCCTGCGCGCTGGTTGCTGGCGCGGCATTTGCCTCGGCGACGAGGGTGAAGGCGCCGGGGCGGCGCATATAGAACGCGAGTTCGGGACGCGAGTAGGCCAGTTGGGGGGGAAAGCAGGCCTGGTCGATGTGCCAGAGGGTGTCGAAGTCGGGCTTTTGGAAGCGTCGGATGCAAAACGGCACGCCGCCATTTTACCGGGAGAAAAGGTTTGCAGCAGGCGGAGAAGAATTCGAAATTTTTTGCTCGCGTCCTCTTGCGCATCCGCATCAGACGGACGTACGATTTCGGCAGAGAGGCACTCGGTGGGGCGCTGGATTCTGATCGCCGTCAGCTTGGCCGGAGTTGCGGTTCTATTCTGGTATGGCTGGTTTGTCCGCTACAATCGCCGCCGCGCTGCCAGTATCCTCGAATGGCTGCAGGCCGCTTGCCTGGGAAAAGGGCGGCTGGACAATCTGCAATGGCAGGAGTCCAGTTCGCGACTTAAAGCCAAGTTGCATCTTTCGTCGCGGTGGTTTGACGAGGTGCGGCTGACGATTGAGTTGCTGCCGCGACCGCGGCCGGTGCAGTGGGCGTTGAGCCGCTGGCATGAGCGGCAGGAGACGCTGACCTTTGAAGCCGACATGGGATTTCCGCCGGGCTTCCATCTGGATATTGTGCGCCATCGGTGGACGGGGCATACGGGCGCGAAGAACGAGATGCGGCAGTGGATGGTGACGCATCCCGGGCCGATTATTCTGACGACGAAAGAAGATTGGCCGGTGGAACTGACTCCGCTGGTGAACGCGCTGGCAAGCTGGCGGGACAAGGATTTCGTCAGCGTGCGGTTTAACCAGAGGTCGCCGCACTTTACGGCGACGGTGGCGCTGGCGAGCCTGTCGGATCAGCAGGCGACGGCGTCGCTGCTCGGATTGTTCCGGGAGCTGGCTGCGAGTTCTTCGGCGCGGCAGCACTGAAATCGTCGTTGGTCGTTGGTTGCTGGGCTTTACTGCTGTCGTCTTTTTCTTCGACTCTGATCTTCAACTCTAATCGCGCTTGATCAAACTCCACCCCTTCTCTTTTGGAAATCCCTCAAATTGCTTCTGCCATTCTGGTTCTAACGACTAACGACCAAGGACCAACGCCTCTCTCACTCTGGTTCGGCGAGGAAGCGGTAGCCTACGCCGCGCACGGTTAGGAGATGGCGGGGGCGGGAGGGGTCTTCTTCGATGTAGCGGCGGAGGCGGACTACGAAATTGTCGATAGCGCGTGTGTCGGTGTCTTCGTGGAGGCCCCAAACATCTTCGAGCAGAGCTTTGCGGGAGACGATGCGTCCGTTGCTGCGGACGAGGTAGCGAAGGAACTCGGCTTCCATGACGGTGAGATGGATGGTGTTGCCGAGGCTGCGTAGTTCGAGTTCGGCGAAGTCGATGGACTTGCCGGCGAAGGAGAAGGAGTCGGGTTGCGGTGGCGCGTCACCTTGGCGGTCATGGACGGCCGGGACGGCGGGCGCATCTTTCGGATTGGCGGGCGATTCTGCGGCGGTTGAGGGCGCGTTGCGACGGGTCCACGTGCTGCGACGGAGGAGGGCCTCGAGGCGGGCGATGAGGATGGCGAGCTCGAAAGGCTTGGGGAGATAGTCGTCGGCGCCGGAGGCAAAGCCCTTGAGCACATCTTCGGCGCGGCCGCGGGCGGTGAGCATGAGGATGGGCACGTAGTTTTGTTTTTCGCGGAGGAGGGCGGCTACGTCGAAGCCGCTTTTGCCGGGGAGCATGACGTCGAGAACGACGGCGTCGAAATGCTCGGCGGGATCGAGGAGGCGAGCCAGAGCGTCTTCGCCATCACCGGCGACGTCGGCCTGGTGGCCTTCGGCCTGGAGGTTGTAGCGCAGGCCCTGCGCGATGTGGGCCTCATCTTCGACGATGAGAACGCGGCTCATGCGGTCCTCTTCGGGTGGGAGGATTCGGTCGGCTTCGCGGATTCGAGTCGCGGTTCGGGCGGCAGCTCGCGGGGCGATGGACGGGGCAGTTCGAGGGTGACGGTAGTTCCCTTCCCTGCGCCTTCGCTCTCGGCGAAGACGCGGCCGCCATGGTTGCGGGCGATGGCGCGCACGATGAACAGTCCAAGGCCGGTGCCCTTCACACGCGCGCGGCCACGCTGACGCACACGATAAAAGCGTTTGAAAATCCGCTTGAGTTCATTCTGCGCGATGCCGACTCCCCGATCGCGGACGCGAAGGACGACATGCGCGTCATCGGGCGCGTCGAGTTCGACGGCGATGCGGATGCCGTCGGGCGAGTACTTGACGGCGTTATCGAGGAGGTTGGTGACGGCGGTGTGGAGATCTTCGGGATCGGCGAGGACTTGCGCGGTCTGCGCTGCCGGCGACTGGTTTTGGTAATCGATATTTTCGGCGCCCAGGTGGTGGCGGACGCGGGCAAGTTCGACGCACTCGCGCACGACGGCGTCGAAGTCGATGGGAATGCGCTGCGACTTGGCTTTTTTCTGCGCGAGCGCGCCGGCTTTGAGGACCTGCTCGACCGTGGCCATGAGGCGCTCGGTATCGACGAGCATGAGCTGATAGAACTCGCGGCGCTGGGCCTCGGCGACGTCGCGGCGCTGGAGCGTTTCGAGGTAAAGACGGATGGAGGCGATGGGCGTTTTGAGCTCGTGGGTGACGGCGTTGATGAAGGAATCGTGCTGCTCGTTGCGGCGGATTTCGCGGACGAGAAAAATTGTGTTGAGCACCAGGCCCGTGGTGATGGCGCCGAAGAAGATGATGCCGAGGAAGACTTTAATGCCTTCGCGCCAGTTGAGGATGATCCAGCCGCTGCCGACGGCAAAGGCGACGGCGGCGAGGCAGACACCGAAGGTCAGGAAAAAGGCGATCGCTTTGCGGCGGCTGGAGATACGCACAGGGAGATTGTAGCGGGTCAGTTCTCAGTTTTCAGTTGTCAGTTCCTCAGATCATTTTGCCTGCGGCGGTTGCATGGGGTGGGAGGCAAGGAAACTCCAGCGGAGGGCGTTGTATTGCTGCTCCCAGGAGTGGCCGATGCCGGGCATCCAGATGAATTGGACTTCGGTGTTGACGTTGTTGGCGCATGCGGTGGCGTCGTTGCCGGTGAGGCCGGAGACGCCGAGCATGGGAGCGTCGTTGGCATTGTTGGGCACGCCGTTCAGGCACAGCGGCTGGGCGGTCGCGAAGGCGGTGCAGGCATCGGCCGAGGAACCGGTCCAGAAGTTGAAGGTGTCGTCGACCGTATCCAGATAAAAAGTGACGCCACTGTATTTCGTTGTGCGGTATCCGCAGGGCCACAGGTTGTTATCGAGCGTGCCTTGCCACTCCTGGACGGAAACGGGCGGGAACGGGGACGGAGGAGTTGGCGTGAACAGGGGCGGCGGAGCGGACTGCTGGCCTTCGAGCTGGCCGGAGCCGGGAACAATTGCCGCCACCAGATTGGAGAGTTCCACGCCGACGCGCTCGGTCATTTGCGCGCCCGAGGAGAAGCCGGCTACGTAAACCATGTTGGGATTGACGGTGTACTGGGCGGTCAGATTCTGGATAAGCTGACCGAGGAAGCCAACATCGTCGGGGCATTCGCCGTCGTCAGAGCCGCAATTTTCCGCGTAGGGAAATGCGCCTCCGTTCCACCCGAACGAAGAGCAAACGGTTGGCGAGCCGTCCATGCAATAGGCGTTCCAGTTCCAGGCGTGCGATTTGGGATCGTAGGTGGAAGCGGGTTTGACGAGGATAAAACAATTCTGCTCGGCGAGAGTCTGCCAGCCCCAGTTCAGAGTAATGATCGGCGTTGGATCGGAACCGGTAGCCTCGGTGGTGCGCGTGCCATGGAGCATGAGGAGCATGGCTGGATTCGGGAGGAGATTGGCGGGCAGATAGACTTCGTAATAACGGGTGATGCCGTTCCAGATCATCGAGGAGTCGATGAAGGTTCCGGTGGCGCATCCGTAGACGGTTTGGATGAGCGGGGGTGAAGTGCTGGCGGTGAAGTCAGGGCTGCCGTCATAGGCGGCGGTGATGGAATCGGCGCCGGATGGCAACTTGGTGGACGAGAAGTTGGCGATACCGCCGGAAAGCGACGCCATGCCCAGCTTGGCGCTTCCGTTTGAGAACACAACCTTGCCGGTGGGCGTACCGGCGTACGCAGGTACCACGGTAGCGGTAAACGTGACCGACTGGCCGAGAGGGGCAGGATTGAGTGAGGAAGCCAGCGTGGTGGTAGTGGAGGCCTGGCCAACGACCTGGCTGAGCGCATTCGACGTGCTGGAGGCGTAGGTTCCGTCGCCCGGATACACCGCCTTGATCGTGTAGGTGGCAGGATTCAGCGAGGAGGTCGTGAAAGTGGCCGTGCCGCTACTCAAGGCGCCGGTTCCCAGTACTTTGCTTCCTTGCATGAAGGAAACGGTTTCTCCATCTGGCGGCATGGGGGAGACGACGGCGGTAAACGTCACGGCCTCTCCGTAGGCGGAAGGGTTGGGCGAGGAGGAGAGCGTGGTGGTGGTCTTGATCAATGACGCGCTCAGGCTGGAGGCCGTTCCCAGCAACACAATCTGCGCGATCATTTTCATAGGGCCCAGTCTCATCTTGATAAATTCCGGTTGCTCGAAGCTTCTGGCCGGCGGGGGAAGACAAACAGCTTGAGGGCAGAATACTGAGGCGGTGCGGGCTTGTCAACGGCGGATTGCGGGGGCTGAGGAAAGGTCTGCGAGCGAGGCAAAAAGGCTCTCCACCAAGCCACTGTGGCCTGGTTTGAGAGCCTTTACCGAAAACTGACGAAGGAGAACTGACGACTGGTTTCTAATCGTTGCCGGCCGCGGTCGAGACTACCAAACCGGCATTTACGTCGCGGACCAGAGCGGGCTTGGGCGGAAGATTCTCCATGGTCACTTTGTAGACGTGGCGGGCCAGGCCGAGCTTTTTGAGCAGCCAGATTCCGTACCAGTTGAGATCGACTTCGTACCAAGCCATGCCGTGCTTGGCGGAGACGGGATGCGCGTGGTGATTATTGTGCCAGCCTTCGCCAAAGGTGAGGATGGCGACCAGCCAGTTGTTGGTCGACATATCTTTGGTGGCGAAGCGGCGCGATCCCCAGACGTGGGTGACGGAGTTGACGGCCCAGGTGGCGTGCAGACCGACGACGACGCGGGCGAAGACTCCCCAGAGAAGCCAGGGCAGACCGCCGATGGCGAACAGAATGACGCCGACGATGACGTTGCTCGTCCAATGATATTTGCTGAGCCAAACGTGAACTTTGTCTTTGGTGAGGTCGGGGACGTAGCGGGCGAGGGTGGTGGAGTCGTGGTGCATGGAGCGGCCGGTGAGGATCCATCCCATGTGCGCCCACCATTTGCCGTCGATGGGCGAATGCGGATCGCCTTCTTCGTCGGAAAATTGATGATGAATGCGATGCGTGGCGACCCAGAAAATGGGGCCGCCTTCGAGCGCGAGCGTGGCGCACCAGGTTAGAAAATATTCGACCCACTTGGGAGTTTTATATCCGCGATGCGTGAGCAGGCGGTGGTAAGCCATGCCGATGCCGAGACTGCCGGAGACCCACCAGAGGAAACAGGCGACGAAGAATGCTTTCCAGTTGAAGAAGAAAAGCGCCGCGATGGCGCCGAGGTGAAAAATAATCATGGCGGTGGCCGTGACCCAGTTGATGCCTTCGGTCTCGGCGCGCTCTTTGCGCAGGCTGGTGGTGGTGCCGGTAGCCTGGACGGTTTGATCGATTGACTTGCTCATGCCGCTATCTCCCACATCGCGTTTATGAAGTGCCCAAGTGACAATACCAAGGCTGGAGCGAGGAGTTTGTAATAGTTGTGTAATTCATGGAAAAGCAAGGGGTTACGGGGGTAACGAATGGGCCGGCGGCCCATCTAGCCGCGAGTTGCAAGCCGCGAGCCGCGAGCAAACCTGGGCCCTATCAGCAATTTCGTTTTGCTCGTGGTTCGTGGCTCGTGGCTCGTAGCTCGCAGCTCGCAGCTCGCGGCGCGCCCGTATCTATCGTGATGCGGCGAACGCGCGGGGGTGATTTGTGACCTTTTCCGCGGGCGCACGCGAGTCGTAGAATTCGCGTAGTATCCATAGGCGTGACCCGACCAGGAAAGAGGAGGTCCCGTGTTGAAGAGAATCTCGCTGTCGAAATTCGCGCTGATGTTCGCGCTGACGATTGTTGCCGCGTTTCTGTTTGCCTGCGTGCTGGGAGCCGAGCAGAGTCCACCATCCGGGCAGGCTCCTGAGCAGAAAGCGCCGCCGCCGGAAGCGGCGCAGAAGGCCAATCCCGTCAAGCCGACGGCAGAATCGATTGCCAAGGGAAAAAAGTTGTACAACATCGACTGCGCCATGTGCCACGGCGAGGCGGGCGACGGCAAGAACGATATGGACATGAAGAACGTGCCCAACCTGACGACCGCGGAGCAGCAGAGCGCGAGCGATGGGCAGTGGTTCTATTCGATCAAGAACGGCAAAGGCGACATGCCGCCAGAGGGAGCGCGGGCGAAAGACGACGATGTGTGGAACGTAGTGAACTATTTGCGAACGCTGGCGAAGAAGTAAGAGGCGAGAGTCGGTGTACGGGGGACGAGGTCCGCAAGACGCCGCTCGCCGCGGCCGACTTTACATCAGGAACACAATTCCCCTTGCCTGCCGAGTGAAGGCTGCACTACACTTTCTATCCTTGCTGGGCATCCCCCTGCTCAGGGCGCTCTTGATTTGCGCGCGTAGCGCTCCTTTGTACCCTTCGCTGGGGAGATGACCATGAGAGTTCTAAGGCAAAACAAAGATCGAATTTCGTACCCGCAGGCGCGCACGGGCGCAATCACGTTGCTCGTGATGATCGTGCTTGTCCTGACTATCGTCGCCAAGCCCGCAGCACATGCCCAGACCTTCAACATCCTGCATAACTTCACGGGCGGAAGTGATGGAGATCGCCCGGGTGCCGGGATCACCAGGGACCGGGTCGGAAACTTCTACGGAACAACTCAGTACGGGGGCGATTTTAGTTGCGACGCGGGGGGACTGCCCGGCTGCGGCGCGCTCTACAAGTTCCAGATGACGGATGTAGGGCCGGTGTTAACTCCTCTGCATGACTTCTACGAGGCCTCGGAACCTTTCCCCGAACACCCCGGTGTGCCGACGGTCGGTCCCGATGACGGACTTTATGGCGTGATCAGCCTGGGAGGGCCCTCCGGTGACGATGTTGGCACAGTGTTCGTTGCCAACCCTTTGAACAGTACCCAAGTGCCGATAAGTTCCGGGCTCTACAGAGTGCTGTACCAATTTACCGAAACTTCCAACGACGGCTCTTACCCTACGGCGCTCCAGCCGTTGCAGTTCGACGCTGCTGGAAACATTTATGGCGCAACGACCTACGGCGGTTCCGAAAATTTTGGTACAGTGTACGAACTTATACGCTCAGGTAGCAACTGGACGTATAGCACCCTGTATAGCTTCCTGGGGGGCAAGGATGGAGCCCGTCCTCGCGGCATCGTCTTCGACGATGAAGGCAACATCTATGGCGTCGCTGCCGGCGGCGGTAGCCTGAGTGGGGGTTGCGGTAACCGTGGCTGCGGAACCGTTTTCGAACTTACACCTTCGCAATCCGGATGGACCATGACCGTTCTTCACAGCTTTCAAGCGGGCGTTGATGGGGGATGGCCCGGCCCGTTGATCCGGGACCAAGCCGGCAATCTCTATGGCTTGAATACACAGTGGGGACCGAACAACAGCGGCGGCACTGTCTGGGAGCTGTCTCCGTCTGGCGGCAATTGGACCGCCAGCGTGCTCTATGCGTTTCCTAGTGCGATCGTGTGGGACTATGGTCCGTACGCACCAACCATAGACGCCGCCGGGAATCTCTACGGCATAACGGATTCTAACGGCTACGGCCTTCTCTTCAAGCTCACGCCGAATGGCGGTAGTTGGACCTACACGGACTTGTATGACTTCGGAAGCAACGCTTGTACTCCTCAGGGAGCCGTGCTGCTCGACGCTGCTAGCAACATCTACGGCGTAACTGAGAGCTGCGGAGAGTACGGCGGTGGCGTCATATGGGAGTTCACGCCGTAAGCACCGGGCGGCGGGATTTCAGGTAAGGCGTCTCTGCCTGGCCGGGCTAGAATTACGAAGCGCCTTTGACTTCTATGCCGGCCCATTTTTCTAGGAGCGTTAGCGTCGCGGCGTAGTCCAGGTCGCGGTGGCCTTCTTCGGCGGCCAGGTCGTAGACCTCTTCTACCGCTTCGAGGCCGGGGAGACGGACTCGGGCTTCTTTGGCTGCGTCTAACGCCAGGTGAATATCTTTCCACATCAGGCGCAGGGGAAAATTTGGGGAGAAGTCGCGCTTCAGGATGAAGGGGGCTTTATAGTCGACTACTCCGGAGCGGACCATGGAGGCCTGGATGAGCGGGAGAAGTTTTTCGATATCGACGCCGAGTTTCGTGGCAAGCGTGAGGGCCTCGGCGAAACCTTCGTAGATCATGGCGATTTGCAAATTCATGGCGAGTTTGGTGGCCTGGCCTTTTCCGGTGCCGCCCATGTGGAAGACCTGTTTGCCCATCGCCTGAAAGAGGGGTCGGAGGCGCTCGACGGGAGCGGGGTCGCCGCCCACCATAAAAATTAAGCTGCCGTTTTCGGCGGCAATTTTTGAGCCGGTCATGGGGGCGTCGACGTAATCGACGCCGCGCGGCTTGAGGCGCTCGGCAAAGCGCTGCGTGGCGGAGGGCGAGATGGTGCTGGAATCGGCGAGGATCATGCCGGAGGTGAGCGAGGCGTCGGCGCCATTCGGCCCGAAGAGGACGCTCTCGACGGCTTTCGTGTCGGAGACGCACATCCAGAGGACCTCTGCGGCTTGCGCCGCGTCGGCGGGAGAAGCGGCGGTGCGCGCGCCTTCCACGTCTTTGTCTTTGCCGGGGGTGCGATTCCAGACGGAGACTTCGTGTCCCGCCTTCACTAAATTTGCGGCCATGGAGTGGCCCATGATTCCCAAGCCAAGAAAAGCTACGCGCATTCGAGTGTGTCCCTTCGCAGCGGCATTTTTTGCCAGTTTCTGAAGATTTTTTCTCAGCTCGATTAGATACGACCACGAAAGTAATGGTCAAGGGAAAGAGAAGCTGGCATACACTGGAGAGGTACATAAAAGTGCAGATTCCTCGCCCACTCGCTGCGCTCGGGCTCGGAATGACAAGCATTCAAGGGCAGCACCAGCCTTGAAGCAGAGCGCAGCGCTGGGTTCGCAGGAAAGGTGCTTCCGCTGGGCGCTTCGGGGCATCCAATAAAACACAGGGCGCCAGGTTGGACGCGACTGTTGCGAACGAAGTTGTGTGAACAAGGAGGAAGCGAGTACCGGAGGCGGCTTCGGGGTGGGTTGCAGACTGGGGTTTGCAGACCGAGACCTGGATATGGGCGCGAAGTCCGCAGCTAGAATCTATGATCAAGTCTTCATTGAATAATCCTGCACTGCGCAAGCGCGCCAGCAATTTCACCCGGCTGGTCAGGCACTCGGCCATCACTCCGCGCACGGGGCGCACTCATAAACCCACACTGGTAACGAACGGCGACCTGGGAGTGACGTTCATCGGGCATTCGAGTTTTTTCCTCCAGATGGGGGGGCTGAATGCGATGATCGATCCGAATTTTGCGCGCTGGCTTTTTGTGTTGAAGCGGTTGCGGCAGCCGGGGCTGAACCTGCGCGACCTGCCGCCGATGGATGTGGTGCTGGTGACGCATGCGCATTTCGATCATCTGCACCGGCAGTCGTTGCGCACGATTGCACGGCAGACGCGGCGGCAGACGGGCACGGCGCCGACCCTGATCGTTCCCCATCATGTGTTTGACCTGGTGTCGGACCTCGGGTTCAAGAAGATTGTTGAGTTGGAGTGGTGGAACACGCATCATGAGGGCGGCCTTGAAGTGACGCATGTACCGTCGCGGCACTGGGGAGCGCGCATTTTGAAGGATTCGCACCGCGGGTACGGTGGATATGTGCTGCGGGCGGGAGAGCATTCTGTGTATCACGCGGGAGACACCGCGTATTTCAGCGGATTCCGGGAGATTGGGCGGCGTTTGGCGCCGGAACTGGCGCTGCTGCCGATCGGGGCGTACGATCCTCCGCAATTTCGCAATGTGCATACCAGCCCGGCGGACGCGATGCGGGCGTTTTTGGACTTGAAGTCGCAGTGGATGGTGCCGATGCACTACGGGACGTTCCGGCTGTCGCATGAGCCGATTGACGAGCCGCTGAAGCTGCTGGCGCGCGAGGCGAATGCGGCGGGCGTGAAAGATAAGGTAGTGGTGCTGGAAGAAGGCGTGACGCGGCTGTTTTGAGGATGCGCCCCCTTCTTTAGCATCGAGCGAAGTTGGAAGCCGAAGCTGGTAGATCCTAAGAATCCATGGCCGGACGAATGCGCTGGAATTCGGCGCAGAGCGCGGGTCGGCTTCAATCAGGGATTGTTCACCGGGCCCTGATCTTCCGCAAGCATGGCGCGCATTTCTTTCGAGTGCTTGTCGAAAGTGATCGACAGAATCCTCTCACCGCCCTTGACGAACTCGCCATCGACAGCCCGCGTTTGATCGTATTGTTCCGCTTCGGAGCGCACTTGGACTCGGAGGGCATGCTTACCGGCGGGCACCGGAAGTGTCAGCGTCTCTTTCGTCCCACCGCCAAGCAGAATCAACCTGTGCTTATGCCCATCGTGGAGTGGATGCTGGTACACCAATTTGTCATCGACCCAAACTAGCAGGGTTGCATTGGCGAAATGATTTTCGATGTGGATTTCGACATTTGAGTCGGCGATTGCCGGAGAACCGGCCCCCGGGATCGATCCATTCGGAGCGTTCGTGGCGGCAACTCGCCGCGAAGCCAGCATAGCGCCGAGTTGTGTTGCAGCGAGAGGCACGACGGCAGGCTTGATTAAACGAGCCTTCGCCACACCCGACTTCGGCACACTCGGCTTCGTTGCGCTCGGGATCGCTGGGGGATCGGTCGCCGGGGGATCGGCCGGCTCGGGAACTGGAACCGTACTCTCTGGAGGCGCGGCGGTCACATCCGGGCCCGTAGAGGGAGCCAGGTCTTTTTCAACGGTGGCGGGCAAAGCGGCCCGAGTGACCGCTGCCTGATTCACCGCCGGCGCAGCTCGTCGGGCAAAAGTCCTCGAACTCCGAATCTGGCGCCAGGCAAAAAAACTCACTACCAGGGCAGCCAGGAAGAGCGGAATCAGAACGGCGGCCTGAAATCGCCACGGAGAGAAAATGGATGATTGGTTGCGGAGTGGCCGCGCTGAAATTGCCGGCGAGACTGCCCCTTCGCGCGCCGGGGGCGAGGGGCTAGCGGCCTGGAGGCTGCTGTCGAGCCATGTCGGACGTCCCTCCGAAGCAGAGAACCAGAAAGGCCCGTTATGGGGATTTGCGCGCTTCCGTAGTTCGCGCAAATCGCGGGCGAACTCTCTGCCGCGCTGGTAGCGGTCCGCGGGAGCCTTGGCCAAGGCGCGAGCGATGACGGCGTCAAGCTCCGCTGGCAACTCGGGAGCCAGGGCCGTGGGCTGCATCGGAGCGCGATTCGCCACCTTGAAGCAGACGGTGGTAGGGCTGTTTCCCTGGAACGGACTGAAACCGGTCAAGGCCGCATACAAGATGGCGCCGAGCGAAAACAGGTCCGACCGCCCATCCACCTGCTCGCCCTCGAGTTGCTCGGGAGACATATAGGCAGGCGTGCCCAGAACACGACCGGGCATCGTCATGTGAGACAGGTCAAGTTGAGCGATTCCGAAGTCTGCGATTTTAGCCTGGCCGTCTTTGGTGACCAGAATGTTTGCGGGCTTGATGTCGCGGTGGACGACGCCCTGGGCATGGGCATAATCGAGCGCTTCGGCTATTTCCATGGTGAGGCGCAGCGCGTCATCCAAGGGTAGCTTTTTTGAATTGTTGGCACAGAGATCGGCGAGTGTCAGACCTTCGATGTACTCCATAACGATGTAAGGATTCGAGGTCTCGGGCTCCTCGCCGACATCGAACAAGGCGACAATGCCGGGATGGAGGAGCCGGCCGGCGGCCTGCGCCTCCAGGAAAAAGCGTTTGCGAAATTCGCGCTGCTCGGGCGCGCCCGTCTGATTCAGAAGAATGGTTTTAATGGCAACCGAGCGTTCGATTTTGGGATCCCAACCCTTATAGACAGCGCCCATCGCACCGCGGCCGATCTCGGCCACGATCTCATATCGGCCCAACAGTTTGCCGCAAGGGTTTCCCATTGGTTCGCGGCGCTCCCGCCAGTGAAGGGTATCCAGCCTCAGAGTACCGCGACGGCGGAAGGCGCGTGGGGAGATTCACAGTCCGTAAATTACGCCAGTAATGCGGAAAAACCCGATTACCTCGGTCACTTTGAAAGGAGGTTGCGCCTCACGGCCTTTTTCGAAAACGCTTCGAAAAAGTGTTTGCGGGACGAGGAAGAGTTCGAATCGTGCGATCCAGCATAACTTCTTAAGTAACTTCGTGCACGCGGTCGCATCTAAAGGAGAAAGCGCAGCGCATGCTATACTGCGCTCAGAAGGGGCGGGCGGTTCCCTCCATGTGCCTGCTCGAGGGTTTCGAAACATGGCCGGTAGTTCTCGTCGTTCACTCTTCCTGGTAGTTTTTGTCCTCGCACTGTTTGGCTTGCTCGGCATGCTGTTCGCGCAGCGGATCAGCCCGGCGGCCTCGCCGAGCACCGACTCGGATGTGCGAGACAGCTTCAAACAATTCACTGAGATTTACGAGGCGGTCGAGGAGAACTACGCCGATCCGGTGAATCCGGACAAGGCGATCTATGACGGGGCGATTCCGAGCATGCTGCACCAGCTCGATCCGCACTCGAATTTTTTCGATCCGAAATCGTATTCGCAACTGCGCGAAGAGCAGCGCGGGAAATATTACGGCGTAGGCATGACGGTGGGCCCGCGTAACAATAAGGTCATCGTGATCGCGCCGTTCGCGGGAACGCCGGCGTACCGGGCGGGCATTCGTCCGGGCGACATCATCGCCGCGATCGACGGCAAACCCACGGACAACATGAGCACGTCGGATGTGGCCGACCTGCTGAAAGGGCCGAAGGGCACGACGGTGCGGATCACGATGCTGCGCGAGGGGTCGGATCATCCGCTGGAGTTCAGCGTGATTCGCGACGAGATTCCGCGCTATAGCGTGGATTTGCATTTCATGATCAAGCCCGGGATTGGGTACATGCACATTTCGGGATTCCAGGAGACAACCGAGCACGAGGTCACCGAAGCGCTCGATCAGATGGGCGATTTGAAGGGACTGGTGCTGGACCTGCGGCAGAATCCGGGTGGATTGCTGAGCGAGGGCGTGGGCGTCGCGGATAAGTTTTTGAAGAAGGGACAGCTGATCGTCTCGCATCATGGGCGCTCGTCGCCGGAGAAGCGGTACGTGGCGCAGCATGGAAATGGCGGCCGGGATTATCCGCTGGTGGTTCTGGTGAATCGCGGGACGGCGTCGGCGGCGGAAATTCTGGCGGGCGCGATTCAGGATCATGACCGCGGGTTGATCGTCGGCGAAACGACGTTTGGCAAGGGCCTGGTGCAGACCGTCTATCCGCTGGCCGAGAACACGGGCCTGGCGCTGACGACGGCAAAGTATTACACGCCGAGCGGGCGCCTGATTCAGCGCGACTACAGCAACGTGTCGCTGTACGACTATTACTACGAACGCGAGAACGACGACAATACGGCGAACAAAGAAGTGAAGCTGACCGATGGCGGGCGGACGGTGTATGGCGGTGGCGGGATCAGTCCGGACGTGAAGCTGGCTCCGTACAAGTCGAACAAGTTTCAGGACGATTTGCTGCAGCACTATGCGCTGTTCAATTTCGCCAAGGATTATGCGAACGCGCACAAGGTGACGCAGAGCTTCGAAATCGACGATGCGATTTTGCAGGAGTTCCGGAAGTTCCTCGACCGCGAAAAGATCGCCTATACGGAGGGCGAACTGATCGAGAACAACGACTGGCTGCGCTCGAACCTGAAGAGCGAGATTTTTATCGACGCGTTCGGGCAGGAAGAAGGGATGAAGGTGCGGGCTGAAACGGATCCTGACGTGATGAAGGCGCTGGATTTGATGCCGCAGGCACGCGCGCTGGCGGATAATGCGCGTAAAGTCGTGGCGGAACGGAATTCAGCCAGTCCCGTGCCAAGGTAGTTTGACGCTTGAAATTTTGAGAAAGGCCCGGAGCGCCGGGCCTTTTTATTTTGACCGCTCAGGGGCATGGAAACAGGTTGCGCACGGGAAGGCGATATAAGATCGCGGCAGACATCTAGGCAATCATGATGATGACGACTCAAATTCGCCGCGCTGCGATGCTAGTTTTGTTGACCTTGCTCACCGGGACGAACTTCGGCGCGCAAGAGCGGGCACCGACGCCAGGCGATGGATCGACCACCGATGCCGCGCGGGTTATTGGCGAACGGCGGAGCGTGAAGGGAATCGGGAATTTCGGCGAAGTGACGCCGACTCTCTTGCGCGGCGGGCAACCCACGGCGGAGGGCTTCCACGCGCTCGCAAAGATGGGGGTGGATATTGTCGTCGATACGCGCGGAGGACGAAGCCAGACCGCTGGAGAAGCAAAGGCGGTCAGCGAGCTTGGCATGCGGTATGTTGCGATCCCGTGGCATTGTCCGTTTCCGCATGACGAAGTGTTTGTTCAATTTCTGAAACTGCTGCATGACAACGCCGGCAAAAAGGTGTTTGTCCATTGCCGTTTGGGCGATGACCGCACGGGTATGATGGTGGCCGCGTATCGCATGGCGGAGGAAGGCTGGAGCGCCGAGGAGGCCATGCAGGAGATGCGACATTTCGGCTTCACTCGGGCGCATCACTTTATTTGCCCTCGCCTGGAAAGCTATGAGCAAGGTTTTCCCCAGCGAATGAAAGAGAATCCGGCTTTTGATGGCGTGCGATCGGACGCCCCGGTAAACGGCGGCGCCGCGAGATAGTTGGCCTGCGCGCGGTTTCGAAAGATCTGGCTTGAGTGCGAAGAACGAAAGCCATAAAGTACATTGAGACATGCGCGGCAGCGCCCTTTATTCAATGGCAATCGCAAGTTTGGCTGGGCTTTGGACCGGAGACGGTCTACGGCCTGGCGGAAATGTGTCGGGCGGGGCGGCATTGTGGATTCCGGCTGTGCTGGTGGCGCTCGGCGCGGGCATTTTGGATTGGCGGTTCCGGCGGATTCCGAACTGGCTGACGGTTTCGGGGGCGGTGGTGGGCATCGCGGCAAACGGGATTGCACGCGGCTGGCCGGGATTGAAGATGGCAATGCTGGGCATGGCGCTGGGGTTGGCGCTGCTGCTACCCTTCGTGCTGGTGCGCAGCCTGGGCGCGGGTGACTGGAAGCTGGCGGGCGCGCTGGGAGCGTGCCTCGGGCCGCGGCCATTGCTGGCGGTGCTGGTGGGCGCGATTTTGGTGGCGGGAGTGATGGCGCTGGCCGTGGTGATATGGAAGGGACGGCTGAAGCAGACGCTTTTGAATATTGCGCGATTGCTGGCGGCGATGTTCAGTTTGCGAATGCCGGGGCCCGAGGTTTCGCTCGACAATCCGCAGTCGACGAAAATTCCTTTTGGCGTCGCGCTGGCGGCGGCGGTGATTTTGTATGCGGTGGCGGCGGCGATGGGAAGGCTTGGGAATTTGGTAATTTAGGAATTGAGAAATTTAGTAATTGGGAAATTGAAAAACCTGCTGCTGCGGTGAGATGGAGATCTTAAAATTACTCAATTACTCAGTTTTGAAATCACATTGAAACGACTCACACATAGGCTTAGAGGTTCGGACGGAGCGGAGATTGCCGAGGCTGCGATGGTGATGCCGGTGGTATTCGTTTTTCTGCTGGGCATTATCTGGTTCGGACGGGCGTTCAATATCTATTCCACGATCCAGCAGGCAGCGCAGCAAGGCGCAATCTATGCGGCCAGGCCGACGTGCGCCGCATGTGGAAATTCATTCCCGGGAATTTCTGGAGCTTCGGGCGTGTCGGGCGTGGTTGAGGCCGTGATGAACGCTTCGAGCGTGAACCCAGCATCGATCAACCAGAGTTCGCCCAGCCCGGGCGCGGGGTTGATCCCTTGCCCGCCTCCCGCGCCGCCGCCTCCATCGACAGGGCCGTGTAGCCAGGCGACGGATTTTATTTGGGTGTGCTCATCGGTAGAGTTGAATTCTGTGCTCGGGCAGCCGGTGCCTTGCGGCACGCTGGTGAGTTTCCAGTACCCGTTTCAGTTCTATCTTCCTTTTACGTCGCTCAATCTGAGTCAGGTGATGTTGTCGGCGCAAGCGCAAAGCAGGATGGAATATTAGAGATGGTTCTGTGGCGAACGCGAGGATTTCGTCGAGGGCGTGCGAGGGGCAGTGCCGGGCTGCGCGGGGCCGAGGGATCGGCGGTACTCGAATTTGCGATTACGCTGCCGCTGCTGGTGGTGTTCGTGGTCGGCATTTTCGATTTCAGCGGCGCATTCAACGAGAAGCAGAAAATTGAGCAGGCCGCGCAGGAAGGCGCGATCGTCGCGGGCGCCCAGCCGCTGACCGATATTTCACTGGGCGCGTCGTCGGGGACGAATCCCCAGTCGCTGCAGCCGGTGGTGGCGGCGGTGTTCAATTCGCTGGCCGGGAGCGGGGTGATTAGCGGTTGCTCGCTGAACCCGTTTCCCACGCCGAAACAAACCGCCCTCACTTGGACCTACACCATCTCAGGGTGCTCGAGCACGACTTCGGACACTCTGATTATTGTGGTCAATCGGGGATGGTCGGCGGCGCCAGCGCAGTCGCCCGAGCCGTACATTCTAGGCACCACGGTGCAAGTGACATTCCCTTATCATTGGCGGTTCAACAGCGTGATTCAGCTATTGTTTCCGGGGCCGAGTTCGTATTCCTCAGTGACCACGCTGACAGAGACGGCGATCGTGCACAACCAAATGTAAGGGTTAAGTGCCGTCCAGTTTTTTCCCGCGAGAGACACCGCGGATCAGGCAACCTAACGAAAACCCTCATTTTTATTGGGGATTTGGTGGAGCTAGTCGGGCTCGAACCGACGACCTCATCGTTGCGAACGATGGCGTCGCCCGTAGTGATCTAACTGATTCGATTCGACTTGGCTCTTTTTTCAGCACTGAAACGCGCCGTTTATTGGAACAGTAATGGAACAGGTTTGAGGTTGCGCAAACGCTGAAAGCTTCTGGATCGCTTGCCGCTGCGCGGCCGACACGATCTGCGCATAAATGTCCATCGTGGTCGAGATGCGCGAGTGGCGCATCTGGCCTTGCACCGATTTCGGGTCGGCCCCCGCTTGCACTAGCCAGGTTGCATGAGACGTGCGCAAGCACCGCCAATTTACGAATGGCAGCCCGAGCGCACGCGCCGCCGGTTGAATGTGTCGCTTGAGTACGTTCTGATCGTTCATCGGTTTGCCAGCTTGCACGCTCTGAAAGACAAGATCATCCGGCCCGGCCGATTTGACCAGTTTGTATTCCCGCATTGCCCCCTGTCCCCCAGAGGCGATTTTCACGCTCAGAGTCTTGAGTCTAAGGATTCGGGCGATCACTTGCGGTGAAACTCCGATTGTCGCCGCACTGGCCTCTGACTTGGGCTGCGACCAGTCGCCGCGACAGTACCGCTCCTCCACCGAAATCGAATCACGGTGGATGCATCTCCAACGAAGGCCGATCAGTTCGCTGACTCGCAAGCCGGTCCACACGGCGACGTACAGCATGCTCGCATATGGTTCGGCAACGAGTTGCACCAGCATGTTGAACTGTTCGGGCGTGATAGTCGGCTTGCGACGCCGGCCGCGCTTGTCTTTGGGCAGTCGCAATCCGTCCAATGGGTTTTTGACCAGAAAATCAGGGACAGCCGAGCGCAGAACACTCGAAAGAGTATCCCGAACCTTCACGGTGGAAGGGTACGGAATCGCAAGGGTCGAGAAATACCGCTGCAAAGTTCGAGGCGTTAACTCTCGCAAACAAAGAGTGCCGAAGGTCGGGAGCAAGTATTTCCCGATCATCCCCCGGTAGCAATCTTGCGTGCTGCTCGATAGCTGCGGCAACGTGCTCGGCATGTACTCACTTTCTACGTATTCGCTGAAAGTCACCGCTGATCCCGCGCTAATCAGTCCCTGGTTCATGGGCCTGAGAATTTCAGCGGCGATCTTTTTTACTTCCCGTTCCGGCATCGTGGCCGGAGCTAGTTTCACTCGTTGACGTTTTCTGGTTCGGACGCCTTCGCTGAAAGAGTCCTGCCAGTACAGCAAGTACCAGAAATTCCCGTTTCTCTTCGGAATCGGGTCCTGAAATCGCCGCTTTGCCATGGCTTCGGAATCTCCGTGGCTTGTCGGCGGTAAAGCTGCCTCGCGGGAAAGCATACTCCGCGGCGCTGTGGAATTCGAGTTTGCTTCCAAGGCACGCCTCGCTTGTGCCTCTTGGCAGCGCGCCGATGGGAAGTCGCCGCGCCTTGGTAGTTGGAATTTCGTTGCGCCTCTGGGCGGTCCGCCGTTTAGCAAACCGCCCATCCTCGCGGGGAATGTGGGGTAACCCGCGGGAAACCTTGTCCGCACCGGGCCGGGTAGCTTTGTTTCAATCGGACGAAGAGTAGCGCCCTGTCAGCGGATCTCCCGCTGCACTCATTCGCTACCCGGCCACGTCGCCGACAACTTCTTAAATCTTTGGCGGAAAAATAGCGCCCGCGATTTCTGCGGCCCGCTCGCGAGTGTCGTCCGTCACGCTCGCGCGATGTTCCTGCCATGCTGCGCGCTGCGCAGCCTCGTGATCCCGTTTCGCTTTTTCCGTGTCGTAGTCGTTTTCCATAACGCCCCTTTTTGAATTACACGTTGCGCGCGTCGAGACAGGCAGCAAAGGCGGCCGCCTGTAGGGCGACGCAGTCGTACATGCCGAACGAGGTGAGCTCGACCATGCCGCCTTTTTTCTGACTGTAGGGGTCCACGATGACCTCCAGCGCGCCGTCAAACTCCCCGATGAGCCACTGGTCCCACGCGCCAAAAATGATCGCGGAACAATCGCTGTTTGCGCCCTTCGTTAAATTCGCGGGAACCTGGTTGGATACGGCCGCGGGGCTGTCCAAAAGTTTCCCGCCGATCCATAGCGGCGTCGTCCCTGTGTCGATCGCGGGGACCTTTCTCAGCTTCGACCTCATTGTCGAGTTCGTTAAAAATCCACATGAGGGGTCGTCGCCGTTTGCCGCGGCGACCGCAGATTCCAACGCGTTAATCGTGTCGGATGTTGGCGCGCCGCCGGATGCGCCGATGGCGACTGATCCGATTCCGGGGGTTGCCAGTAATCCCAGTGGTTGCCCACTGTTGCCGGTCCCGTTGATAGCAGCATTATCGAGAGAGAGCGCGTGAGCTTTCGCGAGGCGAGTGTGAATCCACGCGTCGAGGTCCGGGCTGCTTTGGCCGAGCAGTTGCCGCGAGATAGAAGTCGTACACTGCAGGGCGTGCGGGCCAAGGGTCCGCGCTCCAAAACTCGGGTCGGACGAGGTAACGTCCGCGCCCGGATTTTCGCTGCACCAGAAGCCACCAGTGATATTGCTCTCGGCGGGGAAAGTGCGGCTGAATTTCAGGCCGGTCAAAAATTGCGCGCCCAGTTCGATCACGCGGCAATGCGCGCGCAAGGCGTCGAGGATGTTTGTCTCGACTTGGGTTTGTTTTAGAAACCCGCCGCCCGCATTGGTTTTCGTATCGAGCCCACTGGCGCTGATGCGCAGCGGGAGCCAGTGACCGCCGTGGGGCGGAACGCCGATGTTCGCAGAGATCGCCTCGGACAATTCAACCTCAAGGCAGGGGTCGGCCTTCTCTTTGGAAATGGCGGCAATCAACCGCGAAGTGCTGAAATTCCTTTTTTCGTGGTCAGTCAGCGCGAGAACCGCAGGCAACATTGCGCTCTTGGCCGCGCGCTCCGTCTCCACAAACGCCGCGGCCTGGCGCTTCAATCGCCGATCATCCTGCCGACGTTGCGAGTCTGCTAGGATCGCGTATTTCTCAAGCTGTAACTCCTGCTCGACTTTGCCACTTAGAACGTCGGCTTGACGTTGTAGATCGCTGTTGCGCATAAAAGGATGACCCTTTCGGTTGTAAGTTGCAGTGCGGAGATTCCGTCTGCACTTTCACCATCGGGCTAAACGCCAAAGTGCGTCAAGCCTTCTGGTAATGCGTGTGATAATTGAGCCATTTGTCGGGATTGCGAAAGTCTGACCGTGATCCTCCGTTGTCGAGATGACTCGCTTTTAGGTGCTTGATGGTTTGCTCCGGTGTTAGTCCGGCCACGGCGTCGCGCTCGCACGCGTCCACGCAAAACCGCGATATATCTCGCGCAGCGAAACCATCGCGGACCTCGCCAGCGGGCGTGTAGAGTGCGCCGCACTGTGCGCACGTGTGAATCTGTTCGCTAGGGTGGTGTCGGTCCCACTTCTTCCGACCGCGCCCCACAACCGTGAAGCGCTGGCGCAACCGTGTGACTTCGGCAAAGTCATAGCCGCCGCCTGGCATCGGCTTGAGCCCGGATTTCTTCAAAAACTGCGAGACATACGCGCCCGACGTTCCCCACCGGCGGCCGATCTCACGAACTCCGATTCCCGAGACTGTTCCCACTTATTCCTCCGTTAACCGTTAACCTGCTTTTAAAACCTGTCGCTGGCTGGGGCGCGCCGCTGCGCATGACCGGCACCGCGTCGGTCAGGAAGGGACCCGTGCCCGGCCCGGAATGTCTTTTATCGCAGTCATTCGCTCACGTTCGATAACAGCGCGCACCACACTTTCACTGCGGCGAGTCACCGTTTCGGTTGGGCATAGCCGGGGCTTTGCCCAAGGTTTGCTTCTCAAATGCTCGAAACGACTGCCGCCAGTCCATCCACTTGCGGCCATGGCGCCAGCCAAAGCTCTCGCCTATCGCGTGAAAGTGTTCAACATCGGCTTTGCTCTCGCGTGACTTCGCATATTCGCGAATATGCTCTAACGTTGGCGGACCGCCTGGAACGTGATCTTGTGAAGCTGTCCCGTTGAGCGGTACATCAACCTGTTGATGTACTCTTTTGTTCTTAGGAGTACTTAAAGGAAGGGAAAAAGCCGACTTCTGTAAGTTACATATGCCACTGTCAGTTACAGGTTTCGGTGCGATGGTCGAGCATCGCACGGTGCCATGCTTATCATCGCACGGTGCCATGCTTTTACATCTTCTCAGTACCAGACGGATGACAACTTGAATGATCTCTTCTTCGCCCATGCGACCGCGCGGTGCAGTCGGCTTAACGATGGCAGTCGACTCGCCCATGACGCGACTCAGTAATCGACACCATGCCGCCGCGCCAAGTAGCCATTGAAACGCAAGAAATGCGCACTCTGTGACCTCAACGTGGTTAGGATCCATGATTACGAGTTGGTGATCACCACACCCACGTTCACGAGCAGGACGCATCCACCAGGACATGTTGTGAGGGTAAACGAGCCCGCACAAGATGAGATCGCCCAACACGCGCCGATAGGTGGCCTCGTCGTACCCGCAGCGCTTTAGGACGAGCCTGGTAGGGGCAGAGATCAATCCGATTCCGCTGCGCCGCGCGAATGAGTAAAGTACGAGGTAGATTTCTTGATGGGCGCGCCGATTCGGAAAAAGAAATCGTGCTATGTCGCGCCACTTGCCATAGCCTATGCCGTACAGCGTTCTAGCTTGATTGGTTTCGGGTGCTGCTGGTACGGTGTCCATGTTGATATTTCCTTTTTGGGCTCGGGATGCCACTCCCGGCCCATTCCTTTTTGGAATGGGTCACGCCCGTTGCTTGATCTGCACTTAGTTATCCGGGCCACATGCCCGAGCCTTGAAGTCCATCGCCGGCTGACTCTCGGGAACGCCGCACAGCCTTCGGACCTCGCTGGCTGGGATCATCACTGAGTGGCCGATTTTTATGGCCGAGATCAGGTTCAATCGTATCCACCGATCAATCGTTGACTCGGCGCGCCCGATTTTCTGGGCCGCTCTTTTCCGCGAATAAGGTCGCTCAATCACGAGTTACTCCTCTCTCCCATCGTTTATGCCGTGTTCTGAATTGCTGTCAATTCTTTCTTTTTGTTCTTCCTATTCGTACACTCAGGAACCGCCAGAAAACCAGCCCGCAGATGTGATGACGTGGAAAACGTGTGCAGCCATGAGGCAGGATGACGCTAGGTAGCGGAACTTAGCGGAGCGTCACGGTTACTTTAGTTACTAAGCACGTCTTGGTTTTGCACACAATTTACTTCTGCGGGTGCTGCGAAGATAGGTTCTCGCCAGTCTGCTTCGGCTTCCTTCTCTCGCTTCGCCGCGGCGTACCGTTCTCGCTTCGCTGCTTCGCGCTCACGTCGGGCCTGTTCTTTGGCGTCCCAAAACTCCCGGTTTTCCAAGTACCGCGCCCGCCGCGCCGCCCAGTGCGCCTGGATCGCGCCTACCCCAGCGACATGTGCGAAGTCGTTGAACGACGTCCCCATTTGCACGTTTCCGTGCTCGCGCGCCGGCCCATCTCGCCGGGTGGTCTCAGGATCGATACCGAGCCACCGGCACGCCCATTCAAAGCTTCCCCAAAATTCCTCCCGCAACTCCGGCGGAGGGGTAGGTTTTTTCCAGTAGCACCAATCGGCGCGCGCGGTAATCCACTCGACCGCCTCGCGCCCGCGCTCCGTTGGCAAACCTTGCCAATCGACCTCCAGCGCATCATGGAATGCCGCGACGATCATGCGCCGGCAGAGCAGCAACGTTGGGCAAGCCCGCTCTGGAGGTTCCTCAGTTTGCAGTGCTGGGGGCCGGCCCGGTCGCACGGTGATCGGATGCGTCAGAACTTTGCTTACAAAATACGCCACTTTTAAGCCTCAGGTTTGCTGGATTACCGTCGCGCTTGTAAGTCCGTATAGACAGCTATCGCGCGGGCGACGGCGCGATTCTCGCTCGCCTTCTGTGAGCCAACCATCTCGGCCCGCCTCACCACGTCACCGCTCACCACGGACCCGCGCATATCGAACACTTGAACGGGACCACCACCGCCGAGCCCGCTATTCGGCGTGATCGCACCCGACGCCCCCGGAGTGAAGATTTCCGGGCCCGACTCGCCGACGAGGTAGGACATGCCGCCGCTTACGGGGCCGCCCGATGCGCGGCCCCCAGCCAGTCCCGTAAACAGCGCGCCAAAGAATCCGCCATTCGCGCCGCCAAACTGAGTAGCGAGCGACTTGAAAACGTAGAGTTCCAAAACCAGCTTGATGATGTCCGCGAGCAGGGTGCGGAACGCCTTGGACCACGACTCCTGAAACAGCATTGCCTGTTCTACGGTCTTACCAATGTCCCGGCCCAGTTCCTCGTAATACTTTTTGAACGGCGAAGCATCGAGGTCCGCGCCGGCCTTCTGCGCCGCCGCCGCGAATTGCTGTTGCGAAATCCGGCCCTGGTTCAGAAGCGTGGTGAGGACCGAAATTGTCTCACTGTACTTCTGCGCCGCCGTCGCCGTCTCGTCATAGACGGCCTGCGCTGCCTTGATTGCCGCCGACTGGTCCGTCTGGACGTTCGCCAGGGTCATCGCGGCAGAGGAGCCGGAATAAAGCGGGGACGCCCCGCCGCCGAGGTCGGGCATTTTGGCAGCCGCAAGGTTCCGCAATGGGTTCGCTTTATCCGCGGCCACCTGTGCTTCGATCAAAGCCTTCTGTGTCTGCAACTGCGCGGTGTACTGGTTGGCAATCGCATTGATGCCGGTGTGCTCGTTTGCCACCTCGCGCCACTTCTCGATTTGCTCATTGATGGCGTCGATTTGCTTCTGGGCTGGGTTGTCTTTGTCAAGGAAAGCCCTGCTTGCCTTTGTTGCCTCGCCCATCGCCGACACCCACGAGTTGTAGGCGCGTTCCGCTTCGGCCGCCGCCTTCTGTGCGTCCTGGGCGGCATCATCATTATTTTTTTGCTGATCCTCCCCGATCCGCTTGATGATCGTGTCGTTGTCCGCGGTGAGCGCGTTGAGCGTTTTCTGCTTTTCCGCCATGTTCGACTGAAGCGTCGAAACGTAATCCCAAAGCCCACCGGCCGGACCTAACAAGTTCTTTGCGATCGAACTCGGGCCTGTCGGGAACACGCTCTTGGATTGTGCCTCGTCCTGCTGCTTGTGCATCGCGGCGAGGAGCGCATAACCTTCGGCGACATTCGTAAACGATTTGTAAATCGCCTCGTTACCGGCGACCGCGTCACTCATGGCCTTTTTGGACGCCTCGTCAAAGCCCATCATCGCGTCGGCCGCGCGGGAAATCGCATCGGGAACTTTCGCGAGGATCTCGCCAAAGCCGATTGCCAGCCCAATCGGCAGTGCGGCGCTGAGCGCACCCTGTAGGAGTTTCGAGCCGGCGATTGCGCGAATTAGCTCCCGGTTCATCCCGAGGCCGATCTCCTCAGAGAATAGTTTTGCCGACGCGCGAGCCTCACGGAAAGAGCCGGAGTTTGCTTCAACGGTGCGCTGGAAGCCTTGAGCTTGTGCCGCCGCCGATGCGAAGGCGGGCGAAGTCTCATCGGTTGCGGTGATCGGGATTCTTACAGGCGCGGTGCTCATAAGCCTGTTTTCGCCCAGACTCGGAGAACGCGTCAAGCCCGCATAAATAGCGGCGTTCGCACTCATGAAAAGCCAGGGGGCTGCCTTTTCTCCACAATTTTTGTGGTACCGTTTTCTCTGGAAATTTGATTTGGAGGGATCGTCATCATGCGAACGAAGAAAACGCAGCACTCCGAACCGCTTGAGATTTTTCTGACCGCTAGGCAGCGTCGCAGACTTCGATGCGTTCAAACGGTGTGGCCAGAGTTTGACGTGCGTAAATTCATCACGAACATGCTGTTGGCCGTCACGAAGGCGGCGGCGACGGCGGCGAAACGTGGAGGCGGAGGGAAGCGCCATGTCTGACGCTGGCGCACGCATGATCACCGAAGCCGAGGCGGCCCAGCTGATGGGCTTTAAACCGGACACGCTGCGCGCGTGGCGCAGAGAGTCGCGCGGGCCCGCCTACTGTCAATTTGGACGCGCTGTCCGCTACGCGCTTTGCGACGTGGAGAGGTATATAGCCGCGGGCCGCGTAGGCCAGCGCGAAGAGTTAGGCGGCCAGCCGCCGCAAACCATCGCCGGACCAGGCGATGCGTCCTAGGGTATTTAAACGCGAAATATTGGTCTGGCGTGCTTGAGCGTTACGGAGAGGGACTAACAATGAAATTGAGCGATTGGGATAGGTTGAACCCCGAGGCGAGGTCCGCGCCACCCAGTTTATTGAGCCGGTGGCCTGGGCGTTCGTTGTGGATCGCGGCGCACTTGGAATCCGAGACGCCCGAGACGCCGCCCCGAAAGAAACGCCGGGCCGCCCGTCCCCGAAAACGGCTGGGCATTGGATCGCGGCGCGCATACGCGATCACTCAGGTTAATCGTGCGGCGTGGTAGCCGAAAAAATTGAGTGAGGCAGCTTTCCCGGCAAGCCTTGAATTTTTTTTATTGGAACAGAATGGAACAGATTCGAGGTTTGGGGTGCGTCTAAGTGCTTGAAAATATGGTGGAGCTAGTCGGGATCGAACCGACGACCTCATCGTTGCGAACGATGCGCTCTCCCAGCTGAGCTATAGCCCCACCTGCGGTGGGATGGCAGCGATAATTTTAGCAGCCGAGGATTGATTTCGCATAACCGGATTCGGGGATGGGGAACGCCCCGATTCCTTTCTTCACCACGGAGTCGTAGAGATTTGGGGGAACACTGAATCCGAGCGCCACCGGCCCGCGCGGCGGCTGGCAGATTCCGTGGTGACCCGCGGGTTACTTTTCCGCGTGACGCAGATCACATCGCGCTGGTCATGGGTAGGCTACGTTATTTACAAAGGATGAGTCGCCAGGGATGAACGATTTCACCATTCTTACCAACCGCAAGCGGGCCATGGTCGCGCTGGTGCACTCGATCGTTTTTCTGCTGATCGCATCACGGCAGATGATCGCCGCTCGCCCGGCAGCGGGCATCTGGGTTCCGGCCGCGGTTTCGCCGGGCACGTGGATCCTGTGCTCGATTTTTGTCGTCGTGTCGGCCATATTGATGTGGCTGTTTGCCATCTCGCGGGGCTGGATCGAAAAACTTTACTTCGGGCTGTGCGCGGTGAGTGCGACCTCGGGACTGCTGCGCACCGCGGCCGGCGACCAGGCCTTTCACGTCGGACTGCACCTTCGAGTGGTGATGCTTACGAGCGCGGTGCTGGTGGGCCTGATAGTGGTTCGCATTCACTCCTATTGCCCTGCCGAGGTTTCCGTGCCCGCCGATTGCGACGATTCCGCGCCATCGTGCGCCGCGCAGGGCGAAATCGAACCTATATAATTTGCTGGTGAGTTCTTCCCGGGTAAAACAGGTCGCATCGGCGGACTTTCCTACGCGCTGGGGACATTTCCTGATCCACGGCTTTGCCAGCCGCGACGGCGGAAAAACCGAAGAGGCAGTGGCGCTCGTCATGGGCGATGTGCAATCGGGCTCGCCGCTGGTGCGCATTCACTCGCAATGCCTGACGGGCGATGTGTTTGGATCGTTGCGCTGCGATTGCCGCCAGCAACTGGAAATGGCGCTCTCTATGATTGCCGCCGAGGGCGCGGGCGTTTTGATTTACGAGCAGCAGGAAGGGCGCGGCATCGGGCTGATGGCGAAGCTGCAAGCCTACGCCTTGCAGGACAGCGGTTTGGACACGGTAGAAGCCAACCAGCGCCTGGGCTTTAAGGCCGACCAGCGTGAGTTTCGCATGCCCGCGGAAATTTTGAAGGCGCTCGGCATCCGGCAGGTGCGGCTGCTTTCGAATAATCCGGACAAAGTCGCTTCGCTGGAAAACGCAGGCATCCGCGTGACCGAGCGCGTGCCCTGCGAAGTGCCGCCGACGGAATACACGCAGGATTATCTGAAGACCAAGCAGGAAAAACTCGGGCACCTGTTCACACACCGCAATACCGAACATTGATCGCCTGTCTTCAACCTTTAATGAGGCGGCGCAATTGGCTGCGATTTTTGACGGGCAGGCGATCGAGGGCGGCTTCGGCCAACGCCAGGTAAACCTCGCGCACATCCGGATATTTACTGAGCAAAGCTAAATGTTCAGCGACCGTGGCAACGTCTCCGCGAATGAAAGGCCCGCTGAAAGAGCCGGCGGCACCGAGGGCGGCGTAATTTGTCAGAGTCTGGCGGAGGATGGGAAAACTCATGCGGCGCGCGCTCTCGCGGGTCAGGCCGGCGCCGCGCGCGGCCTCTTCCACCGTCGCCAGGTAGGCCACAAACAGCGGAGAGGTCATCGTGGCCCAAGCGTGGTAGGCGGGCTTGCGCTGCGCCGAGAGCAGAAAACTTTCGGAGCTAAGATCGCGCGCGATGCGGCGGGCAAGGTTCGTGGCCGGGCGATCGCCTTCCAACGCAAACGGCACGCCCGCGAGCGAAGGCTGCGCGCCAGCCACAAACGTCATCAAGGGATGTACCGAGGCGCTGGCAATGCCGAGTTGGCGCAGAGGCTCGAGTTCGCGGATGGTGAGCGCGCCGCTGGAATGAAACGCGAAGCGGATTTTCGGCGGGCCGCTGTTGGCCAGAGTTGCGACGCGCTCGGCTAGTGCTCCGGCGGCGTTGCAGATCTCGCGATCCGGGACCGAGAGCCAGAGGAGCGCGGCGTCAAGGGCGGCGCTTTGCATTGTGACGGCGCGGGCGCCGACTTTCTTCGCCAGCACGCGCGCGCGCGGCCGCGACTGCGGGCGCACGATGATCTCGGTGATGGTGTAACCGGCTTCGGCGAGCGCGGGCGCGAGAGACGAGGCAAGACGTCCGCAGCCCACGATCGCTACTGTTCTCTTCGGATTCCGTTCCGTTCGGCTCACCCGTCGCAGCATACATGAATATTGCTATCCTTGAAAAAGGTAGAAGCGAGGTATTGTGAAAGCGAGAAGGGTTGACATGGTGAAATCGGCAAAATCTGCGGCAGCAAAATCGGGGAAAGCGCGTGTCATTTCTTCCCGGCTGGCATTTAAGGGGCCCGTCTTCCAGGTCACGACCGATATGGTCGAAGAGCCGGGAGGGATACGGGCGCGGCGCGATGTCGTCCGCCATTCCGGGTCGATCGTAGTGCTGGCGGTGGAGGAATCGGGAAGCGGAAAAAGCAGCGGTTCGGCCGAGCCGCGCATTCTTCTCGAGCGCCAGTACCGCCATGCCGCGCAATCGATGATGTGGGAGTTGCCCGCCGGACGAATCGACGAAGGCGAATCGGAGCTGGCGGCGGCGCGGCGCGAGTTACTCGAAGAAACGGGTTACACGGCGCGAAAGTGGAAGAAAGTTCTGCGCTTTTATGTGAGTCCGGGATTTCTCGACGAGACGATGACTATCTACCTGGCGCGCGATCTTAGAGCCGGAGAAGCGCAACCGGAAGCGGACGAGAAGATTGCGATTCACCTCGTCCCTTTGTCCGAGGCTCGGGAAATGGCGCGGGACGGGCGGATTCGCGACGCGAAGACGATTACCGGGGTGCTATGGCTATCGGAGACCTACTCCGACGCGTAGGCCGTATAGGGCTATTGTTATGGTTGCGTGCGGATACGAGTAAGTCATCTTCTCAAGATCGCCTGAACGGCAAACATGGGTATGTGACGCGTACCCTTGACAGTATTTTTCTCCCCCATCACAATTGCGGCAAAATTGGAGACCTTTGGAATTGAGATTCCGGGGGCCTCAAGGGGGAAAGCGCACGTGGAACGACTGAAAGGCACGGTGAAGTGGTTCAACAACGCGAAGGGATACGGGTTCCTGGGCCGCGACGAAGGACCGGATGTATTCATCCATTACAGCGCGATCACCAGCGACGGCTATAAAAGTCTGCAAGAAGGCGACAAGGTTGAGTTCGAGATCGTCCAGGGCCAGAAAGGGCCGCAAGCAGCCAACGTAACCAAGCTCGCCTGATCCGGAAGCCTCCTCCCCCGGGCCGGAAAATTTCATCGGGAGTCCTATCTTTGTTTCCTTGGGTGAGGCGCCATCCCCTCTCTTGAAAGCGCGAGCCATTCCCTGGGCGCCGTCACATTCTCCTGCCACCGCCTCCTGCCACCTTCCAGCCGTCGCGTGACTTCGCAAATCTTGTACTATGTGTGACGAGGCTGATGCTGCGCTCGCCAGAGCGCGGAATTTTGGCCGCAAGCCTCGGAGCGGAGCTGACGATTCGTGGGACTGCCCCAACACAAAATTGCGCCGCAGCGCGAACAGGGATTTCTGATCACCCTGGTGGCAATCTTCATGTTGTTTGTGGTGGGGGCAATGGCGGCGCTGTCCATCGATGTGGTGACCTTTTATACGGCGCGAAGCGAAGCGCAACTGGCGGCCGACTCGGCGGCGCTGGCGGGGGCGCGGATGCTGGCGAATTCGGGGATTACGTCGTCGACCGATGCGACCCTGGCGGCCACGGCCCAAATCATGTGCCAGAACATCGCGACGCAAATTGCAAAAGCGAACCAGATTAGCGGACAAAGCATACCTTCGGGGCAGATTTCCGCCAATTGCAATGTCGCGTCGCAAAGCAGTCCGACCGTCACGGTGCAGGTGCAAGTGAATTTGCCGACATTTTTCGCGCGCATCTGGGGAACGAGGCAGGTATCGATCGCGGCGTCGGCGACTGCCGAAGCCTACAACGCGTCTGGAAATCCTGGGACTTCAAGTTCGCTCGGGCCGCCGGTGGCGCCGCTGTGCGTGAAGCCGTGGCTGCTGCCGAACCTCGATCCAATCACGGGAACCGCGATTTTCGATTCTTACGGACACATCGCCGACCCAAGCTTGTTAGGCTATGGTCCGAGCACTGTGCAACCCATTTGTACGACGTGCTCGCCTATGCCCTACCCACCCGTCGTCTGGGAGTATTACCCTGGGGATCCTTTGACGACCTTCCCTCCTCCGACGACGTCGCTGCCGAGTTGCAATCCGGTGTTAAGCACCAGTTACCAGGAGAGTCTGGCGGGCTGCGTACAAACCCCGATCTCATGCCGCCAGACGGCGAACATCGACACCAGCACCTACGCTGCCCGCCTTGCGGACACCGCTGACGCGGTGAACTGCCTCACCCATGCCACAGGAACGGGCGGAGGAGATACGTTCGCGCCCACAAATCCGCCGAGCGCGCCTTTTGAATTTCTTGTGGGCTCGGACAATCCTCTATTGAGCGGATCCGCGCCATTGGGAAGCAGCGTGATGGTCAGCGATTCGCTGGTCACGGTGCCGGTGTTCGACCCAACCGGCTTTAGCAGCACCTCGACCAGCGTGCCGATCATCGGTTTCGTGCAGCTGTTCCTCAACCCCAGCGGCTCCGAGACTCCGGTTTCTGGACCAGGCTACGGGTATGTACCCGTCACCGTCGTCAACATGGTGGGTTGCGCGGGAACCAATCCCAACGCGGTTCCCATCATAGGCAACGGCGCGTCGCCGGTTGCGGTGCGGCTGATCAGCCACTGAGAAGAGAAGGTCGGGGCAATTGAGGAACTTTCTTATGGGGAAAAGGCAGGGAGCGAATCAGTTGCCGGGTTCTCGGCGGGACAGGATGACGCGCTCAATCGCGAGTTCATCGCCGACAAAAATGAAATTGTAGGGCGTTCCGTTTAGGAGCGCCGAGAGCACGTCACGGGCTGGGCCCGGACCGAGGTCGGCGAACACTCTTTCCTGCTCGGCGCCCGCGGGGATGGGAATTTCCGCCTTGGTGCGAAGATGCACCTCGTAAAGCACCTGCGACAGCGTTGCCCTGCTGGCGTGAATGCGCAGCAGGCCGCCCTCATAGGTTACGTCGAGCAGCGTCGGCGCGTCGGCGGAGGGCACGGAAGTGGCAGCTAGTGCGGGCGCAGATCCCACGGTGGGCGCGGACGCTGCCGGCGGCGGGGGCGGGGAAATTGACGCTGTTAAATTCGGCGCGACCGCAGAGGGCGCTGCGGGTTTCGGCGATATTAAATTGGGCACGGCCCCAGAGGGCGCGGCCGCCTTCGGCGGGACAACCGCGGAAACTCGCGGCGAGACGCTGGCCGGCGTAACGTGCGCCACGGGGATCGACGGACTTTTGGCCAGCGCATCCTGCAACCGCGCAGGATGGGGCGCGGGCACATTGGCAATCTGGTTTTGATTTCCATCCGCGGGCGGCAAGCCGAGTTTCACCACGGTCGAGTTTGCGTCCGTCGTAATTTGATAGGCCAGCGGGCCCGTCAGGTCGAGCACAATGCGGGTGATGGGCGGATTGCTGAAAAACAGTCCGGAGCGAACGCCCTTGAGCGCGCCGCGATTCAACTTCAGCGCGCGCAACTCCGCCGCAGGCACCGCGCCGGGAAAATCCACCACGATGCGATCCGGTCCGGTAATGGCCTGCGTGTTGGGCGAGGCCGCGCCCGAGGTTTGAATCTCCACTTCAAGCGCTGCGCCGCTGTCGCGCACCAGCACGTGCTGAACGGTGAGCTGCGGACTGGCGGCGCTCGAAGCCCCACCTTTCTCGGCCGCGCTTTGCGGATTCGAGCTTTCCGATTGCGCGCGTTGAGCCGTTGCGCGATTGGCCAGCCACGGGAGCGAGAGCAATAAGGTCAACCAGAGCGCGCAGTGGAAGCGGCGGAACATCGGGGACTCCAATGCAGAAGTCTAGCAGCGATGCCAGCGAGACGGAAAACCGAAGGTCCTAGAACCGCTGGCAGCGCGATTACCGGCCTAGGAGTCGGCTGGACCCAATTGGAAACGCGATGGTTATTCGCCGCGAAGGTAACTTCCCTGATGACCGCTGCAAAATGCAGTACGCCCTTTTGCTCTACAGAACGCATTAGCAAAATGCGACGGCAAGCAGATCGCTGCGTTTTGTAAGTTGTTGACGCTCGGTCCAACCTGCTGATTCTTCGATATTGCCTCCCCGCCAAAAAGTTTGGCATGCGCGTGCACATATAAAGGTGTGAAACAGGCAATGCGAGCGAGAACCGTGAACCCGAAAGCACCGGCCGAGCTTGGAGCGAGTCGCGATCACGACGCAAACCTGAAAAATCCGGGTTGTGAAACAGCCCGGCAGAGGAGGAGCGTATGTCGATTCTTTTCGTTCTGTTGATGTTCCTGGTGATCATCACCGTAAGTTATTTCCGCTCGCCGGAAGCGTTTGAACTGGCCGCGCGGCCGCAGCCTGCGCTCAGACCGATGGCCGCTCCAAAGATGGAGACGAGCGTCGGCTTGTCGTTTCCGCAGGGCTACTCGTTTCATCCCGGACACACCTGGAGCGTAAAGGAAGGGCCGGACGATGCCCGCATCGGCATCGACAGCTTTGCCGTTAACCTGATTGGCGAGATCGACAAGATTGAAGTCATCGGCGAGAACCGCTGGGTGCGCCAGGGGCAAAAGGTGATGACCGTGCACAGCGGGAAAACAGCTATTGACCTGGTGGCGCCAATTGAAGGCGTGATCACGGCCATTAATCGCGAGGCCATTGAAGACCCGAAGATGATCGTGCGCGATCCCTACGAAAAGGGATGGATTGCAATGGTGAAATCGCCCGACCTGCTGGTCAACCAGAAAAATCTGGTGCAGGGTGCGATGGTCGCTCCGTGGATGCAGAACAACCTGACGCGCCTGACCAACATGGTGCCGGAGATGGCGCCCGCCATGGCCGCCGACGGTGGTTTGCCGCACGCTGGACTGCTGACGCGGGTTTCGCCCGAGGTTCGAGAGGACATGCTGAAAGAGTTCTTCCTGCTGTAGGACCCGGGTGCGGCGGGATAAGCCCCGCCGTCGAGAGACAAGAAAGTTCTCCGCAAAGGAGAGGAGATTATGGAACGCACAAGAGCAATCCTGGTGGACATTACGAAGTGCATCGGCTGCCGGAGCTGCGAGCAGGCTTGCAAACAGGCGCACGGATTTCCGACAGCTAGCGAGGCGAAGCTTTCGCCAACGAACCTGACCGTGATTGAAGAGCACGGCGAGAAGTTTGTACGCCGGCTCTGCAATCACTGCCAGGAGCCGGCCTGCGCCTCGGCCTGCCTGGTGGGCGCGTTGAAGAAAACGTCACTGGGGCCGGTCACATACGACGGCAGCAAGTGCATCGGCTGCCGTTACTGCCTGGTGGCATGCCCGTTCAGCGTGCCGCGGTACGAGTGGTCGAAGCTGGTGCCCTATGTCAAGAAGTGCGACATGTGCTCGGCGCGGCAGGTGAAGGGGCAACCGCCCGCTTGCGTCGAAGCCTGCCCCACGGGCGCCTCGACGGTGGGCTGGCGCGACGAGATTCTGGACGAAGCGGAACGCCGCATTCTGGGCGGCGGGTATGTGAAGCACATTTACGGGAGCGACGAGGCAGGCGGCACATCGGTTTTCTTCATCTCTGACGTGCCCTTTGAGAAGCTCGGCTTCCCTGCCCCGCCCAAGCAGTCGATGCCGGTGCTGACCGCGAACGCGCTCGGCGACGTGCCGACGGTGGTGCTGGTCGGCGGCAGCCTGCTCTCCGGGCTTTACTGGATCACGCAGCGGCGCGAAGCGGTCGCGCGGGCCGAAGGAAACGTCGCATATCCCCGGCCGCGTTTTACCGCGAACGATGACGACGAGAAAAGGAGCTAGTCATGTTACGCAAACTGTCCAATTTCAGTCTGCCGAAGATTACTTTGTGGCGCACGATTGTGGCGCTGATCATGGTCGCGGGGCTGTATGCGACCTACGCGCGGTTTGCCATGGGCTTTGCGCGAGCCACGCATCTGACCGACGCGCAACCCTGGGGCCTGTGGGTGGGCATCGGCACACTGTGCGGAGTCGGACTCTCCGCTGGTGGATTCGCGATCGCGGCCGCGGTTTATCTGCTTGGCTTCGAGCGCTATCGTCCGGTGCTGCGCGCCTCGGTGCTGGTTTCTTTTCTCGGCTATTCGAGTGTGATCGCCGGCATGATGTACGAACTCGGCCTGCCGTGGCGCATCTGGCATCCCATCGTGATGTGGAACCGCGCCTCGATGCTGTTCGAAATTTCCTGGTGCGTGATGCTGTATTCCACCGTGCTGGCGCTGGAGTTTTCGCCGGCGCTGGTCGAGAAGATTCCCTGGACCGGCGTTCGCAACTGGTACTTGAAGTGGCACCATGAAATTCTTATCGGCCTGGTCATGGCGGGCGTCGTGCTCTCTTCCCTGCACCAGTCGTTTCTTGGCGGACTCTACCTGCTGACGAAGGGCAAGCTCGATCCGCTATGGTATAGCCCGAATCTGACGACGCTCTTTTATCTTTCGGCGATCCCAGCGGGGCTGGCGGTCACCATCATGGCGCTGTATCTTTCCATCCGCTCGCTCGACGTGAAGCTGGATCCGAAGATTCTGTCGGAAGTGAGCCGGGTGATCGCGCCCCTGCTGGCGATCTACGGCATCTTCCGCGTCGTCGATCTCGCCAAGAACGAGGCGCTGCCCTACCTGTTCATGTGGCGGGAAGAGACGCTTTCCTTCTGGCTGGAAGTCGCGCTGCTGGTGATTGCGCCGATCGTGCTGCTGAGCATCGATAAGGTGCGCAACGATCCGCAGAGGCTGTACTGGACCTGCGCGGTGATTGTGGGCGGATTTATGACGAACCGCGTGGACGTTTCGGTGACCGGATTGCAACGCAGTTCCGGCGTTTATTACGTGCCGCAGTGGACGGAATTTGCGGCCACACTGATGGTGATGACGCTGGCAGCATTGGTCTTCCGGTACGCAGTGATCTACCTGGATATTTTGCCGAAGAACACAGCAAAGATGCCGCCGCGGTTTCGGTGGGCGATGAAAGGCGCTGCGGCGGAAGCATAACACCCACAGCATCGTTCACCAATCAGCCCCCGGGGGTCGGACGCCCCCGGGGCTTTTTTGTGAACGCGACAAGCCGCCAATTCTGGCGGCTCACAAAAGGCGCTCTTGGAAGTCATGGAGCACGCCGACACCGCGAGGTACAAGCAGAAGGAAGCGGCGCGCGCGCAACACGCGTGAGTTAAGCTTCCGGCTTCCAGCGCAGCACCGGTTTGCGCGCGGCGGCGACTTCATCCAGGCGCGAGATGCGCGTATTGTGTGGCGAATCGAGCACGAACTGCGGATCTTCTTCCACCTCGGCTGCAATCGATTTCATCGCTTCAATGAAAAGATCCAGCTCTTCCTTCGGTTCGCTCTCGGTCGGCTCGATCATCATCGCGCCGGACACGATCAGTGGAAACGCGGTCGTGTAGGGATGGAATCCGTAATCGATCAGGCGCTTCGCGATGTCCATGGTGCGCACGCCTTTCTTCGCCTGCACTTTATCGCTGAAGACGACCTCGTGCATCGAACGCGTGGAATACGGCAAGTCGTAGGTGCCTTCGAGCCCTTTGCGAATGTAGTTGGCGTTGAGCACTGCGTCTTCGGTAGTCTGGCGTAGGCCGTCTGGTCCGTTTGCAAAAATGTAGGCGAGCGCGCGGACGAACATTCCAAAGTTGCCGTAGAACGCGCGCACGCGCCCCACCGACTGCGGCCGGTTGTAGTCGAAACCGAGCGTCCCGTCCGCCTTGCTGACAACAACGGGCTTCGGCAGAAACGGCTCGAGAATTCTCTTGACGGCAACCGGCCCCGATCCCGGACCCCCGCCGCCGTGCGGCGTCGAAAAAGTTTTGTGCAGGTTGAGGTGCATCACGTCGACGCCAAAGTCGCCGGGCCGCGCCTTGCCGACCAGCGCGTTCATGTTGGCGCCATCCATGTAAAGCAGGCCGCCCTTGGCATGCATGATCTCGGCAATCTCGTGAATGTCATGCTCGAAGACGCCGAGGGTATTGGGATTCGTGACCATGAGCGCCGCGACATCTTCATTCATCTGCGCGGCGAGCGCGGCCACATCCACCATGCCGCTTTCGTTTGACTTCAGGTTCTCAACCGCATAGCCAACCATGGCGGCGGTTGCGGGGTTCGTCCCATGCGCGGAATCGGGAATCAGAATTTTTTTGCGCGGATGGCCCTTCGAATGATGATAGGCGCGCACCATCAGCAGCCCAGTAAGTTCGCCATGCGCGCCAGCCGCGGGCTGGAGCGTGATCGCATCCATGCCGGTAATTTCGATCAGGCAATCGCTGAGCGTTTTCAGAATGTGCAACGCGCCCTGCGAAATTTTCTCCGGCTGGTACGGATGCCCGTTGGCTAAGCCCTCAACGCGCGATACGAATTCGTTCACGCGCGGGTTGTACTTCATGGTGCAGGAGCCGAGCGGGAACATGCCAAGGTCGATGGCGTAATTCCACGTCGACAGCCGCGTGAAATGCCGGATGATCTCGATCTCGCTAACCTCGGGCATGGTTCCCAGGTCTTTGCGCTCCTGTTTGCCAAGCAGCTTCGAGGTATCCACTTCCGGCACGTCCAGCGGCGGCAATTTCCACGCGGCTTTGCCCGGAGATGACTTTTCAAAAATCAGCCCTTCATTCTGGCTGATGTGGCGCGTTGCCTTGCGGGTCATGTGTTTCATAAAGTATTTGTCCGTCAGTGTTTTCCCGTTAGTTCGAGATCGATGATTTCCGGCGGCGGCACCATCCATGCGCCTGTGCCATTGCAAGTCGGACAAACGCCGGTCCCCGAGCAACTGCGGCACTTCGCCTGCTCCTCATTGAGGTGGACGTTGATGCCCGAACCATCGCATTGCGCGCATTTGCCGTCGCCGAAGCAAGCAGTACAGCGATTTCTGGATCCGATCACCGCAGCGCCTCCGCGGGTTCGGCCTCTTTCACGTCCACCGAGCGCTCGCTATCGGCAACGAGGCCGACAGCCGTGTCGATCATCGACCGCGTGGTCAGTTCCGTGCAGCACCACAGCGCGGCGTTGCCGAGTTCCGGATAAAACTTTTTAAGCGGCAGCCCGCCGACAATTTTGTGGCCGAGCAGGCGCGAATTGATGGCGTGAGGCTCTTCGGTCGTCTCCACCACAAATTCGTTGAAGCGCGGCGCCACCGAGAACAGCACATTCGCGTGGCGGCCAAACTGTGCAGCCGCGTAGGCAGTCTTGGCCAAATTCTGTTTTGCCAATTCGCGCAGGCCCACCTTGCCGTAGATGGTCATGAAGATGTTCACCATCAGCGCGACCAGCGCCTGGTTGGTGCAGATGTTCGAAGTGGCCTTCTCGCGGCGGATGTGCTGCTCGCGCGTGGCCAGCGTCAGCACAAACCCGCGCTTGCCATTTTTGTCGGTGGTCTGGCCGGCCAGGCGCCCTGGCATTTGGCGCACGAATTTTTCTTTCGTCGCCATCACGCCGCAGTACGGCCCGCCAAAACCGAGCGGCACGCCGAACGACTGCGCCTCCATCGCCACAATATCGGCGGCGCGCGGCGGCTCGACAATCCCGAGCGAGACGGCCTCCGCAATCGAAACAATCAGCAGCGCTCCACGCTTGTGCGCGATCTCGGCCACGGCCTCTACATCTTCGATGGTGCCGAAGAAATTCGGCGACTGAATCAGCACGCAGGCCGTGTATTCTCCTACCGCTGCTTCGAGCGCGCCCAGGTCAATCCGTCCCGAATCGCGGTACGCAATAGTGGTCAGCGGAATCCCCTGATGGGTGGCGTAGGTTTCGATCACTTCGCGGTACTCGGGATGCAGCGTCCGCGCAATCACGGCGTGGTGTTTGCCCGTGATGCGGACGGCCATCATCACCGCTTCCGCGGCGCCCGTAGAGCCGTCATACATCGACGCGTTCGCCAGGTCCATGCCGGTCAGCTCGGCAACCATGGTTTGAAATTCGAAGATCGCCTGGAGCGTGCCCTGCGCATACTCGGCCTGATATGGCGTGTAGGAGGTGAGAAACTCCCCGCGCTGCACTAGCGCGTCGATGACGACCGGACGATAGTGCGAGTACGCGCCCGCGCCCAGAAAGCTGGTCAGGCCATCGCCATTTTCCTTGGCGCGCTGTTTGAACCAGTCGACGATCTCGGATTCCGCCATCTGCCGCGGCACTGCCAGATCGCGGTCGAGCCGATACTTCTCCGGAATCGGCGAGAAAAGATCGTCAATGGACTTCACGCCGATCGCCTTGAGCATGGCTTCACGATCGGTAGGGGATTTCGGTAGATATCTCATAGGAACCTAGATTGGATGACGGTAGAAGCTAAAACGATTGTTGCGAGTGCAGAAGTCAGAATGCAGAATGCAGAAGTAAAAACCTTCGCTTCCAGCCGCATCGTTGGCACCTGGCGGTCTTACTTCTGACTTCTGACTTCTAACTTCTGCAATGCTTTTCAGTGTCCTGCCTCTTCGCTTACGAATTTTTCGTAGTCGGCGGCCGAGAGCAGCACGTTGAGTTCGGCCGGGTCTTTCACCGCGATTTTGACCATCCACGCCGCGTGCGCGTCTTTATTGACGTTTTCGGGAGAGGTCGCGAGCTCGCCATTGACCTCGGTCACCGTGCCCGAGGCGGGCGCGTACAAATCCGATACAGCTTTCACCGACTCGACGGTGCCAAACGTCTTGCCCGCCGTGAGCTCGGTGCCAACTTTTGGCAGCTCGACAAAAACGATGTCGCCGAGCGAGTCCTGGGCGTGAGTGGTGATGCCGACTTTACCGTCGCTCGAAATCCACTCGTGTTCTTTTGTGTATTTGCGGTCAGTGGGATAAGACATTCGCTTTTAGCTCCTGGCTGCTAGCTTGGTTTTTGTAGCGCCGCCGTCCCGGCGGCTGTCGTGGCGGCGTCCTCGCCGCCACATCCGAGGGCGAGACGCCCTCGGGACAGCCGGCAAGATGCCGGCGCTACCCTTACTTTTTCGGCCGCTTATAAAAAGGAGTCGGCACAACCTGCGCTTTCACGCCCTGGCCTCGGATTTCCACGCGCACGGTGCTGCCAACTTCGACATGCGTCGGCGGCACGTACGCGAGCGCGATGTTCTTCTTCAAAAACGGCGCCGGCGATCCGCTCGTGACGTAGCCAATTTCGCCGCCATCCTCACCGAGCACCTTATAGCCGTCGCGCGCAATGCCGCGCTCCACCATTTCGAGCCCGACCAGCGTGCGCTTCAGGCCCTCTCCGCGGGCTTTTTCGAGCGCGGCGCGGCCGATGAACTCGGGCTTGTCCATTTTGCACCAGCGCTCGACCCCAGCCTCCCAGACGTTGATCGTATCCGAAATTTCGTGGCCATAGAGCGGCAGCTTGCCTTCGAGGCGCAGCGTGTTGCGCGCGCCCAGGCCGCAAGGCACCACGCCAAATTCCTTGCCCGCCTCCAAAATCGCGTACCACACTTGCGCGCTCGTCTCTTCGTCGGGCGGAATATAAATCTCGAATCCATCTTCGGCGGTGTAGCCGGTGCGGCCCATCAGAATATTTTTCAGTCCGCAGACTGTGCCGCGCGTCACCCAGTAAAACTTCACCGCGCCCAGGTCCGCGTCGGTCAGCTTTTGCAGCACGTTGACGCCCTTCGGCCCCTGAATCGCAATTTGCGTGAAGTCATCGGAGAGATGCTCGACTTTGCAATCGAACTGGCGCGTATTGTCGCGCACCCAGTTGAAATCCTTTTCGCGTGTGCCGGCGTTGATGACGAGGAGATATTCCTCTTCGCCCAGGCGGTGCACGATCACGTCGTCGACGAAGGTGCCTTGCGGGTAAAGCAGCGCCGAATATTGCGCCTGGCCGATGGCCAGCTTGGCAGCGTCGTTCATCGAAATGTGCTGCACGGCATCGAGTGCTTGCGGCCCGGCGAGGCGAATGTCGCCCATGTGGCTGACGTCAAAGATTCCAACGCCCGTGCGCACGGCCATGTGTTCGTTGACGATTCCGCAACCGATGGAGGCGGGGTATTCAACCGGCATGTCCCAGCCGTTGAACTCGACCATTTTGGCGCCCATCTGGCGATGGACGGCATTGAGTGCGGTTTTGCGGACGGGCGCGGGCAGATCGGGCGGAATGGCGGAGGCGGCGGACAAGACAAAACCTCGGTCGGCAGCGGCAACCTGCCAGAATCTGAACTGACTACGTTAACACCTGCGCACGAAAAGCGGCAAGGAAAGCAAGGCAAAAGTCAGAGGTCGGAAGGCAGAAGCAAAGTCAGAGGCCCGCGCCTTGGAGGTTTTCACTTCTGCAATCTGACTTCTTAATTCTGACCACGCATTACCTCGGTGACGTTCTCCGCCGGCGCCGGGCGCTCTAGACTCAAGCCATGTCCTCGAAACCGGGCGTCAGCCGAATCGTTTGCGCACAGTGCGAGCAGCCGGAGAGAAGCTGCTGGTGCGACAGATTCTGTGTTTTATGCCAGTCGCAACTCGACATTCGCCTCTGCACCGACGGCCTGATGTACTGCGAAGCCTGCCGCATGGCTTGCGACTACAAGACGGCGGATCAGGCGGATGGCGCGCGCGCGTAACGGGAGCGACGCCTCAGATCACTACCGCTTCCCGATACTCTCCATATACCTTGCGCATGGCGTCGGAGATTTCGCCGACTGTGGCATTCGCTTCCACGGCGGCCAGAATTCGCGGCATCAGATTTTCTGCCGAGCGTGCCGTGTCTTCGACCGCTTGAATCGCAGCGCGCCAGGTCTCGGGATTGCGTTTCGCGCGCAGGGCCCGAAGTCGCTCTACTTGCCTGGGTTCTAGCGCCGGATCGATGCGCTGAATCGGCACCGCCTTCTCTTCGCCAATCTGGAATCGGTTGACGCCGACGACGATGGCCTGCTCGCGGTCCACGGCCTGCTGATATTCGTAGGCGGCGTTCTGAATCTCCTGCTGCACGTAGCCGCGCTCGATGGCTTTCAGCATGCCGCCCATAGCCGCGATTTTCTCGAGGTACGCATCCGCGCGCTTTTCGATCTCGTTGGTAAGCGCCTCGACATAGTACGAACCGGCGAGCGGATCAACCGTCTGGGGCGCGCCCGACTCGTAGGCGATGATCTGCTGCGTGCGCAGCGCAATTCTGGCGGACTGCTCCGTCGGCAGCGCCAGCGCTTCATCGAACGAATTGGTGTGCAGCGACTGCGTGCCGCCCATGACCGCGGCCATGGCCTGAATCGCCGTGCGCACAATGTTGTTTTCCGGTTGCTGGGCGGTCAAGGTTGAGCCGGCGGTTTGCGTGTGGAAGCGCAGCATCCACGACTTCGGGTTTTTCGCGTGGAAATGATCGCGCATGATCTTCGCCCACATGCGGCGCGCAGCGCGGAATTTGGCGACCTCTTCCAGAAAATTGCTATGCGCGTTGAAAAAGAAGGACAGCCGCGGCGCAAATTTGTCGATGTCAAGCCCGGCCCGGATCGCCGCCTCGACGTAGGCGATGCCATCACCCAGGGTGAACGCGACTTCCTGCACGGCCGTCGATCCGGCCTCGCGCATGTGGTAGCCGGAAATCGAAATCGTGTTCCAGTCGGGCACGTTTTCGTTGGTCCAGGCAAACAGGTCGGTGATGATGCGCATGGCCTGCTGCGGCGGATAAATATACGTGCCTCGCGCGATGTATTCCTTGAGCACGTCGTTCTGCACGGTGCCCGAAAGTTTGCGGACTTCCATGCCCTGCCGCCGCGCCACGGCCACATACAGCGCCAGCAGAATGGACGCCGTGGCATTGATCGTCATCGATGTCGAGATCGCGGTCAGGTCAATGCCGTCGAACAATCGCTGCATGTCTTCGATGGAATCGATGGCCACGCCCACTTTTCCGACTTCGCCCGTGGCCAGCGGATTGTCGGAGTCGAGCCCAATTTGCGTGGGCAGATCGAACGCCACCGACAATCCGGTGGTACCGTTCGCCAGCAGATACTTGTAGCGCTTGTTCGATTCCTCGGCGTCGCCCATGCCCGCATACTGGCGCATGGTCCACAACCGGCCGCGATACATCGTGGCCTGCACTCCGCGCGTGAACGGAAATTCGCCCGGATAACCGAGGTCGCGCTCGAAACTCGCGTCCGCCAGATCCGCCGGCGTGTAAAGCGGGCGCACGGGAATGTGCGAGGAGGTTTCGGGATCGGCCAGATCTTGCTTTGGCTTTTTGGAAGACTGCGCGGGAGGTTCGGCGGTTTTCACGTGATCGCTCATACCACACCCTTTCAATGACTATCGTGGCTCGCGCTGCCGGTTCGCGTTCCTGCTGACGCGCACAAATGAACTCACACCGAACCAGGCAAATGAAAGCGTAAAGCACACCGCCAGAATCAGACGCCCCGGGCTCGTCTCCACGCCGGCATGATACTTGCCGTATTCGCGAACGCCGGTGATGGCGCCGATCGCGGCAATCGCCAGGAAGGTAAAACCGGTCACTTCCAGCCAGAGCTGATGCAGCACCGCTCCGAGCGAGTGAGCGGTCGCGCGAAATCCCTTGAGCAGGGCCGAGCCGGTTCGGCTGCGCGAGAATTGCTGCCCCGCCACCCGCAGAACCAGTGCAATTTTTTTCGCTTTTCCGCCCGCAATCATTCTGTCGATTTTAGCAGCGCCGCAGCGTACAATTGCCGTGGCTGGCATCACAGGGGCTTGTGATCCCTGCCACCACAACACCTCTTCGTGCATCTAATCTAGGGGAAACGCGTGGATCAGCAACTGAAGCAGCTCATGAAGGAACTCGGGGAAGCGATCAACGGATCCTTGTCCGATTCCGAACAGATTGCTGAGGTCGTTGCCCGCATCAAGGAAGGCGGATACGACATTTTTCTGGTTCTGGAAGCGACCATTGGCGTGAGCAAGCAGGGTGAGCAGCCCACCGACAAGCCTTCTCTGGTTTCCACCCTCAGCAGCGCAAATCCTGAATTCAAAGTCAGCGATCAGGACTTGAAGTTCTTGAAGTCACTGCGCATTAAGATCGACCTGGACGAGGACGAGTAGGCCTCCGCTCCTCCCGGGCCATCCTTGGCACGCCGCGCTCCGTCATCCAATCTCAAATAAAATCTGCGCGCGTTAAAGTCTGCATCGAGTTTGCCGATAGAGATGATGAAAGACTATGGGCACCTCAACGACGCAACCGGCCCCCGATTCCAAAGCGAGCCCTTGTATCGCGCGGCAGCCGATTCTGAATGCCGACGAGTGTGTGATCGGATACGAGTTGCTATTTCGCGAGGACCCCGCTCAGGATCACTTCAGCTCAGACGGAGAAAATGCCACGCGCACGCTCATCGACACGCTGAGCGTGCTTGGCCTGGAAGTGCTCTGCGACGGACGCATTGCGTTCATCAATTGCACGCAACAGATGCTGGTCAACGACTATTTTCTGCTCCTGCCATCGGATGAAGTGGTAATCGAAATCCAGGAAAATGTCCCCGCCGATCGCGATACCATCGGCGCTTGCCAGCGGCTGCAAAGCGCGGGGTACAAAATCGCGCTCGACAACTTTGTGCCCGGGGATGCCCGCGACGACTTGATCCCATACGCCAACTTCATCAAAGTGGACACTCGAGCAATTTCGCAAGAGAACAGCGCTTCCCTCGCCGCTCACCACGGCGGCAAGTTGCACCAGATGCTGGCGCACAAAGTGGAATCTCTCGCCACTTTTGTCGCCGCCAGAAGAAACGGCTTTACTTTATTCCAGGGCTATTTCTTCCGCCACCCGGAGCGCATGCGGGCCCGTCATATTCCGGCGAGTGAAACCAACTGTCTGATGTTGCTGCAAGCCGTCTCCAAGCCCGAAATCGATTTCAAGGAAATCGAGGATCTCATAAAAGTCGAGCCCAACTTGTGTTACCGCCTGCTGCACTACTTGAACTCCCCACTTCTCGGAATCGCCTCGCCGGTTCAATCGGTCCATCACGCGCTGCACCTGCTGGGCGAGCGGGAATTGCTGCGTTGGATTCGCATGGCAACGACCCTGGTGATGGGGAGAGATAGACCTTCCGACCTGGTTCTCGCCTCGCTGGTACGCGCCCGCTTCTGCGAACTCATCGCTCCCAAGGTGCAGCACGGCGATACCGACCTGTTCCTCCTGGGCATGCTTTCGCTCATGGATGCGATCCTGGAAGTGCCGATTGGAATGGTGGTCGAAGCGTTGTTGCTCGATCCCGAGATCACTGCGCAACTGCTTTGCGGCAAAACCAGGGAAAAGACGACTCTTTCGCCGGTCTACGACCTCATGGTGGCGCGCGAAATGGGCGACTGGGGAAAGGTGAATGAGCTCGGCAAGCAACTCAACCTGTCGCTGTACTTCATGGACAAAATCTACAACGAGGCAATGCGCTGGGCTCACGAGATAACACGAGCCTCTCGACCGCAGTAGCGCATTCCGAACTAAAGGCGGATTTTCGAACTAGAAGGGCGCAGTAATATTTCAGAAAGAAGTGCCACACACGGCTGTTTACTGCGACAACGAGCTTCCCACCTGCGAGAACACAGTGTTCGCGTTGGTCCCGATCAGACGCACCGTGCCAATCACAATCACCAGAATCACGGCGAGCATCACTGCGTATTCCGCCACGTCCTGCCCGCTTTCCTCAGTCCATAGCTTGCGGAATATGTTGATCACGGTTTCTCCGTTTCTTCATCCGATCACGAGACCGACGAAGGTGGCGAGAAACACTTTCGCCATCCTGTGTTTTCAACATACCTGTAACAATGGCTCTGGCCCAATAGCACGCGGGTGACTCCGGATGGCACTTTCGTGCCATCCCAAGCCCTGCGCGCCAGCCTGTTTAAACGATGGTTTTCAGCGGGAGCCCTTGATTCACCGCGAACAGCGCCAGTTCCAGCCGCGTCGAAACCCCGAGCTTATCGAAGATATTGCTCAGGTGGTGCTTCACCGTGTCTTCGCTGATTTTGAAGTACTCGGCGACCTCGCGGTTGGCATAGCCGGCCACAATCGCCGACACGATTTCCAGTTCGCGCGGCGTCAGTCCAAACTTCTTCTGCTTCGATTCCTCGTTCGTGCTCTGCATCAGGTTCCGCAGATACTGCACGAGGTTAGAGACACTCTCGCGCCCAACCCAGTACTCGCCGGCCATCACGGCGTGAATGCTCTTCAGCAGAAGCTGAGTGGCCGAGTCTTTCATCACCACCCCGCGCGCTCCCAGTTGCAGCGCCTCCACAATCTGCTTCTTCTCCACTGCCGCGGTCAGCAGGATGATGCGCACCGGGGACGCTTTGGCGTTTGCGCTCAAATCGCGCAGTGCATCCAGCCCGGTGTGGCGCGGCATCGCCAGGTCCAGCAACAGAATGTCCGGCTTGATCTCCGCTGCCAGCTTCACCGCCTCGAAACCGTCGCAGGCCTCGCCCACAACCTTCATATCCGTTTCCGCTTCGAGCAAGCGCCGCAGCCCATCGCGAAAGATAGGATGGTCATCCGCGATCACAATGCGAATCGGGGTAGCATGCTTTTCCATGATTGATCCGTAACTTAGATTTAACCAGACTTAGCCAAACCCAGACTTAGATTAACCCACTTACCGATGATTTGTTTTTCCGGCGGGCGGAATTCGCACCTCCAGCCGCGCGCCTTGCCCGGGTGTCGATTCTATCGCGAGTTCTCCCGCCAGCAATCGTACTCTTTCCCGGATCACGCCCGGGCCCTTGCCGGAGCTTACCAGTTCGGTATCTGACATCCTTCCGGAAAAAGGGAAACCGCGTCCATCGTCCTCGACCGTGAGCTGCAGGCCGTCGGCGCGCTGTGCCAGCCGGACCAGCACGTTGCGCGCGCCGCTGTGCTTGCGCACGTTCACCAGGCTTTCCTGCACGATGCGCGACAGTTCCCGGCACACTTTCTGCGGCAGCTCCACGCGGCCCGGCTCGCTGACGAATTGCGCCGCAATGCCCGTCTCGCGCTGGAAGCGCTCGACCATGTCGGAGATAAAGCCCAGCAGCCGTTCCGAATCCACTTCAAACGACTTCATCACCTGCATCAGTTCGCGCAGCTTGAGCACTTCCTCGCGCAGCAGTTTCTGAATCCGCGTCAGCTCCGCCTTTACGGCCGGGGCTTGGCCGGACTGGCGCCGCACCACGTCGACCTGCATTTCGACCGCAATCAGCGATTGAATGGCGCCGTCATGCAACTCCCGCGCAAATCGCGCCCGCTCCATCGCCCCGGCCCGCTCCCGCAGTCGCCGCATCAGGTACACGTTATAGATTGCGGGGCTCACTTGCTGCGCAAATTCCTGCAAAAAGCGCAATTCCTCCTCGGGTTCGCCCATCATTTCCGGATCCAGCAGAAACACCCTGCCCGTCCACTCTTTTCCGAAAAGGAAGGCAACCGAAAGAACGGTTTCGAAAGTCTCCACCTCAGCCAGCGTCTTCGGGAACTCGTCCACAGAATCGCGCAGGCGACGACCGTCGTGATCAAGCGCGACGATGCGAGAAGGCGCGCCATTTCGCGTCGCATAAATCGCATTGACCGCGGACTGTAGTAAATACGCTTTCTCGCGTTCTGGCGCCGCCTCGTGCCACCGCAATTCCCCAGGTCCGCCGTCCTTCCGGTTCATCTCGGCGAGAAACACGCGGTAGCTATTGGCCTCCTGCGAAGCCGTCACCACCCGGCGCGCGCCGTAGATCGTCATCATCTCGCCCAGGATCTGTTGCATGGTGCCGGTCAGTCCCATTTCCACCCGCGTGGAACTAAGAACCCGGGTGATGACCGCCCGTTCGGCACGAACCTTCTTCTGATTCTCTGCCATGTAGCCGAGCAGGAAGCCCAGCACCAGCAGGTACACCGAGCTCATGAATATCTGTTCTGGATTTAGTTCCTGAACGGTCAGCGCGGCCGGCACGTGCAGAGGAAAAAGCGAATGCCCGGCCGGCGTTCCCAGTCCCGCACGCAAGGCGAGCCAATCGACCCAGAGCAACGCGGCCGCGGCCGCCGCCGTACTCACGGTCTCCCACAGGCCCCAGCGATACGCCGCCGCCGCCATCACGAACACGAAAAATAGAAAAAATGGACCGCGCTGCGCGGGCGCGAACATGGAAATCAAAACCGGCCACAGAATATCCGCGCCGTGCACCACCAACCGAAAGCCCAGCGTGGACTGGGGACGCATGCGCACCAGCAGCATGACCACCATGCCGTGCGCCAGGTAAATCACCAGCAGCCAGACCAGCCAACGCGAATAGACCAACCCGCCGCCCGGTTCCATCACCATCGCAGCGATTGCCGAGACGGTCAGAGCCACGCGGGCGGTCGCCAGCCAGCGCTCGGTGCGCCGAATTTCGCCAGCGCTGAGCGGCGCGCGAAACCGCCACAAATCACGATTTCGAGGGAAAATTCCGGACACAATCCGCCTGTTCGTCGTCTTTCCTGTAGCAGTCTATTTTACGCGTTGCGGGCGTTTGGTTCATCGCACCAAGTCGGGCCGCGTATTCCCCTGTCCTACGCCCTTCTTAAGCCGCGTACGTTGTTGGCGCCTAGGTTACTAAGGTAATCTCGGCGATGCCGTTCGCCGCCCATCCCAATCTAGAATGGAGATCGAGATTCCCTCGTGCAGCGACGCCATCAATTCCTGATTTTGCTGCTCGCGCTCACCGCGGCGCAAATCGCGGCTTCCCTGTTTATGGGAAGAGGCGCGGCCCTCACGATCGCGAGCGACATCATTCAGGGAATTCTCCTGCTCGCCTGCGCCGCCGCCTTTATCGGCATTACCGCCCGTACGCCCACCGGCACCTCGCATACCCGGCTTTTCTGGATTCTCATGAGCGCCGGCATGGTCCTCTGGTTTGCCTACCAGTGCATGTGGAGCTACTTCGAAGTCCTCGAGCGCCAGGAAGTGCCCAACCCATTTCTCGGCGATGTGGTGCTCTTCCTGCACCTGGTGCCGATGATCGCAGCCCTCGCCGTGCTTCCGCACCTGCGGGGAGACGAGCGCGACGAGCAGATTCGCATGCTCGATTTCACGCTCCTCCTGATCTGGTGGGTCTTCATCTACATCTACATGGTGATTCCGTGGCAAACGGTGCAGGTCGATGAGCAAACCTATAGCGCGAACTTTAACTTTGCCTACCTGACCGAAAAAACGGCGCTCCTCGTTTTTCTGGCGGTGCTCACCTACACCACGCGCGGCGGTTGGCAACGGTTGTACCTACAGTTGCTGGGCGCGGGCGCGCTCTATGCATCCAGTTCGTATGTTGCGAATTGGGCTATCGCTCGCAAAACGTATTACAGCGGCAGCGTCTTCGACATTCCGTTGACGGTCTCGATCGCGTGGATCGCCGCGGTTCCCATCTTCGCCAGCCATTACGAACTCTCGGACAGCAAGCCAACTCGGCCGCTGCTCGGCGTGGAAATCACGCGCCTGAGCATGCTCGCGCTCTGCACCTTGCCCTGGGCCGCATGGCACGCCGCACTCGACGGCGGATTGCCGGCTTCGGTAAGAACGTTTCGCATCATCGCCAGCCTGATCGCGATCCTGGTGATGGGCATTATGGTCTTCTGGCGACAGCGACTGCTGGGCGCCGAGCTTTCTTTTTTCCTCGACCAATCCCGCCGCTCGGTCGACGAGTTGAAAGCGCTCCAGCAGCAACTGATTCAATCCGAAAAGTTGGCTTCCCTGGGACAATTGGTCGGCGGCGCGGCGCATGAGATCAACAACCCGCTCACCGCCATGCTCGGCTATTCGGATCTGCTCAGCGCCTCCAGCCTGCCCGCCCTGGAGCAGCAGCAGGCCACGCGCATTGGCGAGGAAGTGCGGCGCACCAAAACCCTGGTCGCCAGCCTGCTCACCTTCGCCCGCCAGGCGCCGACTAAGCTCACCCCCATTGGCCCCAACTCCGTGCTGCAAACGGCCATGCGACTGCTGGCTCCGCAACTCGAATCGCAAGGTATCCACCTGCGCTTTGACCTCGCCCCTTCCCTCCCCAATGTGCTGGCGGACTCCAATCAACTTCTCCACGTCTGCCTGCACCTGGCCGGGCAGATCGGCGGTTATTCCAAATCCGAGACTCATTCCAATGTGCTCGTGCGCACCAGTCAGGCAGGCAATTCGATTGTGATCGAGTTCCTCGGAGGCAAGGACGCATTGGCGGGAAGCTCACACGCTATGACCGCGGTCGCGGACGCATCGACGCGTCCCCCGTGTGACAGGCTCTTGACAGCGGAAGGGCAAAACAAGCCGCATACGCTCTCGCTCAGCGCCTGCTGTCGCATCGTCGAAGAACATAGCGGTAAGCTCTTCGAATCCTCGAATTCCGCGATACAAGCCTTTCGGCTGGAGTTGCCCATCGCGGCAAAATCCGCCGGCGCGCAGTCGAGCCGCGCCGCCGCCCACAGCGGCTTTTAAGAGTGCGGGTTTCGAGGTGACAAAGCTTCAAGGTTTCGAAGTTCCGAAGTTTCAAGGAAAAAGCCAGCGTCGCGGGCAGCTGACTTTGAAACCCTGAAACTTTGGAACCTTGAAACATCGAAACCTCGAAACTTTCGAAACCTGTCAACCCTGTATAACCTTCAAACCTTCCTTCTCCCCCGTCCTCTTCAACTGTCCGCACGCCGCAAAAATATCTCGCCCTCGCGGCCTCCGCACAAACGCCGGGATTCCGGCCCCCATCAGAATCCTCTGAAACGCCGTCACGCGCTCTTCCTCGGGCGTGCAATACGGCAGCTCCGACCCAGGATTCAGCGCAATCAGATTCACCTTCGCCCGCATCCCGCGCACCAATTCGGCCACCTCGCGCGCGTGCTCTGCGCCGTCGTTCACCCCCGCCAGCAGCACGTACTCAAACGTGAGCCGCTCCCGCGCCCGCAGAGGAAATTCCCGCGCCGCCCGCATGAGCTGCGCAATATTCCATTTCCGGTTGAGCGGCATCACCTCGCTGCGCAGCGCGTCATTCGATCCATTCAGCGAAATCGCCAGCTTCGGCCGCACCGGCTCGCGCCCAAAGTCGTCGATCCGCGGCACAATGCCCGCCGTCGAAACCGTCATACGCGACTCCGCTATCCCCACTCCCTCCACCAGCAGCCGCACCGCCTTCATAAAATTGTCGTAGTTCAGGAATGGCTCGCCCATCCCCATGAACACGATGTTCACGCGCTGCCGCGGCGGCTCAACCGCGTGATCGCGCAGCACCGCCGCAATCTGCCCCACAATCTCGCCCGCCTCCAGATTCCGCTTCACGCCCAAGAGTGCCGTGAAGCAAAACCGGCAATTCACCGCGCACCCTACCTGGCTTGAAACACAAATCGTGGCCCGCCTCCAGCCCGCCCGCGGTAATTCCTGTGGTGACGGCGCCATGTCTCCCTCCTCATCCCCCGCTTCGCTCCCGTCCCCGCTCTCGCCCCCATCGCCCTCCGGCATCCACACCGTCTCCACCGTCTCTCCGTCGGCCAGTCTCAGCAGGTAGCGCACCGTCCCGTCGCTCGAATCAAATTTCCGCTCAATCGCAGGAAGCCCAATCCCCCATCCCTCCTCAATCAGTTGCGCGCGGTAGCCGCCCGGTAAGGTCGAGATGTCTTCAATCCCCTCCATCTTTTGCCGATACACTGCATCAAATAATTGCTGGCCACGGTAGGCAGGCTGACCTGACTCCAGAACAAGACCGGTAAGCTCCTCCAGAGTAAGGCCTAAGAGCGAGTTGGCTGTCCGGGTTGGCATGGTCAGTTCCGAGTGTACCGGGGCGAGTGGGAGTTGAACAAATCTCTGTAACTATAACAAAACACGATACAAAGCTTCTCGGCTCCGCGCTGCCCCCGTTTGTGGGACAATAAATCAAGGCGACCCCGGCGTTCTCCCGCGTTCTCCGCTGAGGAGAGAATTCGAAAGCGACTCACATGGTAAAGGAAACCCGTAACATTCACCGTCACGTTCTGCCGAACGGCCTCACGGTCATCACCGAGCAGATGTCTCACATCCGCTCGGTCTCGATCGGCATCTGGCTCAAGACCGGCTCGCGCGACGAGGATTCCGAATGGAACGGCATCTCTCATTTCATCGAGCACATGGTCTTCAAAGGCACCGAGACGCGCTCCGCCGAGGCCATTGCCCGCCAGGTCGACTCCATCGGCGGCAACATGGACGCCTTTACCGCCAAAGAGTGCATTTGCTTCAACATTAAAGTCCTCGACGAGCACCTGCCGCTCGCCATGGACGTCCTCAGCGATCTTGTGCTGCACCCCGTATTCGATGCCGGCGACATCGCCCGCGAACGCGGCGTCATCCTCGAAGAAATAAAAATGGACCAGGACAATCCCGACTACCTCGTCCACGAAATTTTCACGCAAAGCTTCTGGAAGGATCACTCGCTCGGCCTGCCCATCCTCGGCACCCGCGACACGGTCAAGAAATTCGAGCGTCCCGTCGTCTCACGCTTTTACGGACACCACTTCGCTCCCGGCAACCTCATCGTCTGCGCCGCCGGCAACCTCAACCATCAGAACTTTGTCGACCTCGTCGCCAAGCATTTCGAGCAGGTCAAGCCCGCCGAAAATGGCCTGCACTCGCCCGCGCCCAAAACCTACTCGCGCATCAACCTGCGCAACAAAAAGTCGCTCGAGCAGGTGCAGATCTGCATCGGCGTGCCCTCCCACCCCATAGCCCACGAGCGCCGCTACGCCTCCTACATTTTGAACACGCTGCTCGGCGGCGGCATGAGCTCGCGCCTCTTCCAGAATATTCGCGAGCGCCAGGGCCTCGCCTATTCCATCTACAGCGACCTCAACCCCTATCGCGACACCGGTTCCATGTGCGTCTACGCCGGCACCTCGCGCGAGTCGGCCATCAAAGTGGTGGAAAGTGTAGTCGCCGAATTCGCCAATCTGAAAACGACGCCCGTGCCGGAAGAAGAGCTCCGCCGCTCCAAAGATCAGCTCAAGGGCAGCCTCATGCTGTCGCTCGAGTCGTCTATGGCGCGCATGTCCAACCTGGCGAGGCAAGAGATGTACTACGACCGCTTCTACACGCTCGACGAGCTCATCGACCGCATTGAAGCCGTCACCGCGGAAGACCTGCGCCAAACCGCCGAGGAATTCTTCCGCACCGAGCAGATCGCGGTCACCATCCTCGGCAACCTGAATGGCATAAAACTAACCCGCAACCAACTCGCCTGCTGAGAGCCGCGAGCTTCGAGTAATGAGCCACGAGCTGCAAGCTTGAAGACTTAGAGCTTGCTCGTCGCTCGCAACTCGCGCCTCGTAGCTAACCTACGGCGTCACCTTGAACACCACCCCGCATCCCAGGTCTTCATCGCATTGCCCCAGTCCCCCCTCGAAAGTCGTGCCATAAATGTTGCCCGCCGCATCCAGCACTACTCCCCCGTAAGGTCTTGCCCCATCCGTGCCTCCCGTGAAGCGATAAAGCACCGTCTCCGTTCCGCCCGGACTCACCTTAAACACCGTTCCACAGCCCCCGTCGCCAGTGCAGCCCGACCCGCCGCCGAAAAAAGTCGTGCCATAGAAATTTCCCTGCCCGTCGCGCACCAGCGTGGACCACGGCCCGTCTCCATCGTTTCCCCCGGCAAAGCTGTACAGCACTGTCTCATTCCCGCTTGGAGTCAGCTTGAACACGGTTCCGCAGCCAACCGATCCTTCACCCGGGCATCCCGTACCGCCCTCCGCCGTCGTGCCATAAAGATTGCCTTGCTCGTCCATGATCAAGCCCGCTAGCGGCCTCCCGCCGTCGGCCTCCCCGCTGAAGCTGTACAGGATCATCTCTGTCCCGTCCGCAGCCAACTTGAAGACCGTGCCGCATCCGGCGGCTTCCAGGCATCCTTGTCCGTAGGGTCCGCCGAAGTCGGTCGTGCCATAAAGGTTCCCGGAGGCGTCCAGCACCAGGTTTCCATTCGGCCCTTCTCCGTCCAGTCCGCCCGCGAAGTTGTGCAGCACGGTGTATACCCCGCTTGGCGTCACTTTAAATACGGTCCCGCAGCCGTAGCCGGTTCCACACCCGTTGGCGCCGCCATATTCGGTCGTGCCATAAACATTGCCCTGCGCATCCATGACCAATCCAGCCGACGGCTTGGCCCCCGTCGTCTGATTACTCGCGGTGTAGCGATACAGAAACCGATAGCTTCGCTTCTTCAGCTCAAACACCGAGCCGAAGAAGTTCGCATTCAACAGGCCGATGTAACCCGACCCGTTCGTCACACCATAGAGATTCCCCTGCGCATCCTGGATCAGGCTCCCCTCGGGCTGAGCGCCAATGCCATACGAGAAGTTGCGCAGCACGCTCTCCGCGCCGCTGGGCGCTAATTTGAAAATGACGCCCTGGTTGTGAGCGCCTCCATACTGAGTGGCGCCGAAAAGATTGCCCTGCGCGTCCAAAAGCAAATTGCCATTCGGGCCAAAGCCATCCGCGCAATTCGGCTGCGAGCAGAAGGAGTAGACGACGCCCTCCATCTGCGCCCGCGCCGCACGTGCCGCCACCAAAATCACAGACGCCAATGCCAGCATCAGCGCGCCACGTAACATTGAATTCATACATCCTCCGATTCTCTCAGCACGGATGCGGCCGAGAATTGCCGTTGTCGAGAGTTGTGGGGCCCGGAAACGAGACGTGCCGCGAGCGGATCGCTAGGACCACCGCTTAGACCAGGGGGGCGTGGTGGCGGATGAGAGGAAACAGTCCGCGCCGCCAAATATAATCCGCGCCGCCCGTGCGGGCAAGAGAAAATCCAGCCCCCAAGCAATGCCCGCCCCCGCAATAGCTCGGAACCCTCAGCTTGGGTTGAAGTGGCACGCTGAAGCAAAGTCCAAGAAGGGGACGGGATCCCCGCTTTAGGCGAACAAAATCAGAAACTCACCCGAATCTTCCGCCATTGTCCCCAACAAGAAAAGCCAATTAAAAGAAGGGGAAATCGCTTAACTCATTGTTTCTTCAATATCTTACGTCTAAGTACTTTATTATTCAAAGATCTAGCGGGAATCAGCTCGTAAGTCTTTTGTTTTCAAAGATCACTTGATAGGGGTTTGTTTACTGGATAGTAATAGGCAAGAAAATGACCGGGACGAGAAACAACCAAGCGGAACAATCTAACAGGTAAGCCGCTAGCGACCGACGACAAGCGACCAGACTAACGGCCGTTCGTCGCCCAGGTCTTTCCGCCGTCCGTGCTGCTCCACGTCTCGTGGTTATTGGTGGAGAGGAAAACTACGGCAGGACCGCGCAGCTCGATGCCGGTCACATCCGCACTTAGCGTTTGACCGTTGGACGAAACCGCAACCGCGGCCCAGGTCGCACCGTTATCGGTTGAGCGCATCACCGTGCCCGCTTGTCCGCCCGCCCAGATTTCCACGCCGCGAACCGCGTCGCAAAGCAGCGCACGATCCGCCCGCGCCAATGTCTGCCAGTTCTGGCCGTTGTCGAGCGAGCGTTGCAGCACGCCCGCCGAAATCATCCAGATCGCATCGGGCCGCGAAATTGCCGTGGCAGCGGCGGGAGTAGCGTTCGTAGTTCCCTGCGCAGCTCCGGGCGCCGTTACCAGCGGTTGCGCACCGATCACGGTGAAGGCTTTCAGCGTCGCACTCGGTTCCGGGCTCTCAGACGATTCGCCGGGAGCGGGCTTGGCCTTCTCAATCGGCGCAGCGTCGCCTTCAAACGTGGGTGCGCCGACTCGCGCCATCAAGTCCAACTCGGAAGTTGGCGTCTCCCAATCGGCAGTTGCCTTCTTTGCAACTTGGGCAGTCGCGACGGCCGTTCCAGCCGCATCGTTCGGTTCCGTCGCATCCGTCGCAGGCGCAGTATTCATCGCGTTCGCAGTTGCAGCGATAGGAGCAGCCGAACTGGAAGCGTTAGAGGTTTTCTGCACTCGACGGGAAATGTCTTTGCTGTTCCCGGCCTTCTTTGGGGCGATTTCGTTACCAGCGCCGCTTTTGGCCACGAGCGTTTTCGCCGATTCTGTGACCTGCGGATTCTCGGTCCCGTTTGTCCGAACCGAGTTCGTTCCAACCGACGCAGAATTCACCGGCGCGTTCGGCTTCAGCAGATGTTGCAGTTCAGGCCGCATTACAAGGACCGCAACCGCAATTCCTGCGGCCAGCGTCGCCCAGCGCAAAGGAGCCCAACCCGGATTCGGCCAGGCAAGGCTCGGCCAGCCAAACCAGCCTCTGCGCGCCTTTTGCCCTCGGGTATTTTCCGCCAGCGCGTCTGCAACGACCTCACCCTCAGCCACCGCCGGAGCAGCAGTCGCATCCAAAGCCGGAAGCGCCAGCAACACGACCTCGCGGCAATCTGTGCACAGCGCCAGGTGTTGCAACACGTCCTCGCGTTCGGGGGCCGAAAGCGTCTGCTCCGCGAACGCGCTGAGCAGGTTTGCTTCGGGATGAGCCACGGTCTCGGCCCCACCAGGAACCTCCGACTGCGCAGGCCAATCCCGCCCTGCACAACTTGCGGCTCGCAGCCGCGCATGCACGATTTTGGGTACGTCCGCCATTGCCGATCGCTATCTGCTTCCGTCCGAGGCGGGAAGCTTACTCCTAGGGAACGTCGTAGCTGGGGAATCTTGCGTCAAACGTGAGCGTAAATCGAGGGTCAAATCGCGCACGTCGGTTTCCAGGGATTCGGTCGCCTGGGCGTAGCTCATGCCCAGTTCGCGCAGGCCCGCCAGAATGCGCTTCCGCAGGCCGCTGGAAAGGCGGTCGAGGCGGCGGCTGATGCTCGATTCATGCAGCCCCAGCGCACGCGCAATCTCGGCCAGCGTTCGGCCGTCCAGGTAATAGGAGGCAAGCGTAAACCGGTCTTCGGCGGAAAGCTCGGCGAGGGCCTGATCGGTCGCCTTTTCCAGGCGCGGGTCGCTCGCTGGAGCGGGTTCGGGAGCGGCGGCCACGAACTGCGCCCCCTCATCGGTCTGCTCCTCCAGGCTGACGTTCTTTTTCTGCTTGCGATAGCGGTTGATGAACTCCTGCGACAGGACGGTGCGCAGCCAGCCTTCGAGCGAGCCACGGCCGGTATAGAAGAGGAGCTTGGAATTGCGCACTCCCGATCGCACACTCACGCCGTAGAGTTCGGCGAAGAGCGAGTCGGCAAGTTCCGCGGCGTGCGTGCCGTCGCGGGTAATGTGCAGCGCCATGCCGTGCAGCTTTTGGCGGTAGCGCGCAATGAAGTCCTCCCAGGCGCGCTCATTGCCGGCGGCGCAGGCGCGTGCCAGCGCGAGTTCCTCCAGACGCAGCGCGGCGCAGAAAGCCGCTTTCTCCGCCGCGGAAGCTTTGGGAAGATACTTATGCTCGATCTCGGCCAGGATCGAGGCGAACTGCTCCACGCTGATGTCATAGGCAGACGCCCCGCTCCGCGCGTAAAGTTCCGCGGTAACGTTGTCGCCGGATTGAGTGCCGGACTGCATTCTTCTGACGATGCTAACAACTTTTTAGACGCAAGAGGCCGCAAATCGTACGTTCACGATTCAGCGAGCAAAGCAAAACACTCCTGGAAGCCTCGCGAGATTCGCTCCCCGGCGCGCTCCATCTTGGCGCGCCGGGACTGGCTGAAATGCGCGGCGAGCGCGCGGTTCTCACTCTTCATCTCTTCCGCCGGATCTCTTCTGCCGGCGAATAAGTCACAGCACCGGCTCTCGTAACTTCCCCTCAAGAATCTAACTGCAAAGATCACGCTGTTCGACATAGGTTGCATGCGCTCGAGAATGGGCGCTGTCGCGCGACGATTTTCGCGGACGATCGTTCTTAGGTGGCCGATCGTTCTTAGGTGGCCGATCGTTCTTAAGGAGTCCGCATTATCTTTCTGTGGAAATTAATTTACAAATCTCTACCCATATCTCCGCAAGCGCCGCGTAGGATTTCGTTCGAATGGAAAGCTTGGAGGCGCACTGCCAGCGACCTTCCGGGCCAGAACGGAGACGGGAATGGATGAACGCATCACAGTGCTTTACGTAGATGACAATCCCAAATCAAGCCGGCTGCTGGCCAGTGTCCTGGAAGAATGTGGTTTCAGAATCATCAGCAAAAACGACCCTGCGGAGGCGCTTGCGCTTTGCAGCATGACGGTCTTTGACCTCGCGCTGCTGGACTATGAGATGCCGGTGATGACCGGCGCGCATTTGGCGCGCGAGATAAAGCACCTGATGCCGGATGTACCGGTGGTGCTTATTTCCGGGCGCACCAGCATTCCGGAGAGCGAACTGGAGTTTGTCGACGCGCACTTTGGATTCGGAACGGCGCTCGACGATCTGCTGTGGAGTATGCGCATCCTGGCGCCGCCCAAGGTTGTGGCGCGCGAGGCGGGCGCGCCCAGGCATGCTTTGGGGTTCGAGCACCGTCTGGCCGACCATCGGGAAAACAACTCTCGCTGGGCCGACTCGACTTAGCGCTGGACTGCGAATTGAGAGCCAACCGGGGGATCGCGCGGCAAGCGCGTCGCGCGTGCCCCTCTCCTTCCAGCGATTTGTGACCATGCGCCGCGTTCGACGGCCGGCAATCAAAGCGGCTTAAACGTGCGCAGGGAGTGCAAAAGAATCGCCCGGGAGCAGGAAAACGATCGCCCGACCACAAAAAAGCTCTTTGCGCCGGCGCGCAACGCCTCTAAACTGTAGGAAGCTTGCCTGCGGCTTGGGCGGTTTTTCCCGGGGGTTCTGTGCGGGTATTGGTGACGGCAGACACGTTTAGCGGCGTCTGGACGTACGCGCGTGAACTGGTGACGGGCCTGGTAACTCAGGGCGCGCAGGTGATGCTCGTCAGCTTCGGCGAAATTCCGCTGCCCGATCAGACGACCTGGATGCAGAGCCTGCACGGGCTGGAATATCATCCCACCGCGTTTCGCCTCGATTGGATGCAGGAGGGCGAACAGGATTTTTTTGCGGCGCAGGAATATCTGTGCCAGATCGTCCACGACACGCGCCCCGACATTCTCCATCTGAATCAACTGAGTTTTGGCGCGCTGCCCGTCCCAACACCGCGCGTCGTGGCCGCGCACGGCGATATCATCACTTGGTGGTTGACGATTCACGGCAAAGAGCCGGCACAGTCGGCGTGGCTGGACTGGTACCGGAGCACGAACCTGGCCGGACTGCAACGCGCCGATGCCGTGGTGACCACCACGCGCTGGATGGGCGAGATGCTGCGCGTCGCCTATGGAGACGATTTCTTCGGCCAGGTCATCTCGGCCGGGCGCAATCCGATCTACTTCAACCCGTTTGTCGCCAAGGAAGAGTTAGTGCTGGCGATTGGACGGCTGTGGGATTCGGGCAAGCAGGTGTCATTGCTGACGCAGCACTCGCATAAGCTGCCCGTGTGCATCGTGGGCGCCGATAATCCAATCCCCGTGCCCGCGCTGCCCATTCGCGCCGATGTAAAGGTTTCGACCGGCGTGAACGAGGTTTCCGTGAAGGGCGCGCAGACCGAGTCGCAATTGCGCAATCTCTACAGCAAGTCGACGGTTTTTGCGGCGACGTCGCGTTACGAGCCGACGGGAATGGCATCGATTGAAGCGGCCTTCTCGCGCTGCGCTCTGGTGGCCAACGACATTCCGGTGTATCGCGAACTGTGGGGCGACGCGGCATTGTATTTCGACCGCAACGACGCAGAGAGCCTCGCGGACGTTCTGGGCAAACTCGATCAGGATCGGGAGATGACGCGGTTGTATGGCACAAGGGCCTACAATCGCGCGCGGGAACGCTTTACGGCGCGGCGGATGGTGGATGAATTCCTGCATCTTTACCGCAGACTGCGCAACCTAAAGACCGCAGTCGCGTAACGGGCAGGCAGTTTCGTCTCTTCGACTCCAGCAACCTCGATTCTCCGTTATTGATTGAGTTCAACTCACTCGCGTCCGGTTTGCGGCACGCTTCCACAATCTTCAATGCGCCGGCGCTCGCCATGCTATACTTTTCAGGCATATCTTCTGCCCATTTAGCGAACGGAGGACAGTATCGACAAGCGTTTTATCCGCATGAATGAGCGTATCCGCGCACGCGAAGTGCGTGTGATCGGCGACGAGGGCGAACAAATCGGTGTTATGCCTCCCTTCGAGGCGCTCAAACTAGCTCGCGAAAAAAATCTCGACCTGGTGGAAATTTCCCCAACCGCGCAACCTCCGGTGTGCCGCATCATGGATTATGGGAAGTTTCTTTATCAGAATGAGAAGCGCGAACGCGAAGCGAAGAAAAAACAGAAGATCATTACGGTCAAGGAAGTGAAGTTCCGTATCAACGTCGATGATCACGACTACGATACGAAAAAGAATCATGTGCTGCGCTTCCTCGACGAAGGAGACAAGGTCAAAGCGACCATCTTCTTCCGCGGACGCGAAATGACGCGGCAGTCTCTGGGCCGGCAGATTCTCGAACGTCTGATTAAAGACGTCGAGAACAAGGGCATTGTGGAATTTCGCCCGCGGCAGGAAGGCAACACGTTGCACCTGATCCTGGCACCGAAGAAAGACGCCGGCGGCAAGGAAAAGGAAAAAGCGCCGAAGCCGGTCGTCGCTAAACCGGCGCCTCCGCCGCCCGCACAGGGCGGAGCGCAAACTGCTTAGAGCAGCTGTCAGTCGTCAGCCATCAGGAAAATCTCTTGGTGCCGTCGCTGGAAATGACGCGATAGTGCGCGGCAAAGCGCCGAAAGTTTGAACTGAGAACTGAAAACCGAGAACTGAGAACTGATTCTTATGCCTAAACTAAAAACGCACAAAGGCGCTGCCAAGCGCTTCAAGAAAACGGCAACGGGGAAGATCAAGCGTCACAAGGCGAATTTGCGGCACATCCTGACCTCGAAGGCGAAGAAGCGCAAGAAACGGTTGGGCGCTTCGACTTTGGTGAGCGATGGCGACTACAAGAAAGCCGCGCGCATGATCCCGTACGCCTAAACTTGGCTTTTGGCTCCCGGCCTTTGTTTAAGAGCCGGAGCACTCCGAAAGCCCATAGCCGAAAGCCTTAACCGCTTTCAATCCAAGTCTGCGGATTTTTCGAGATTCGCAGCGGCGTGTGAAGAGGTCAGACTTCGCAAATCCCGACGGGTAGAAGTCTCCTTACCTCCAGCCGCCAGATGAAATAAAAAAGGAGAACAACAATGCCTCGTGTAAAACGCGGAACCAAACGCCGCGCCAGGCGCAAAAAGATACTTGACCGCGCCAGTGGATATTTCCTAACAAAATCAAAACTGTACCGCGCGGCCAAAGAAGCCGTGGAGCGCGGGCTGAAGTTTGCCTACTCGGGCCGCAAGCAGAAAAAGCGGCAGTACCGCTCGATTTGGATCGTCCGCATCGGCGCCGCCGCCCGCCTGAATGGGCTGAATTACAACCAGTTCATCAGCGGGCTGAAGAAGGCGGGCATCGAACTGGACCGCAAGATTCTGGCGGAACTGGCGGTCAACGATGCGGCGGGCTTTGCGCATTTAGCCGAACAGGCGAAGACGGCGAACGCCGCGGCTACCGCTTAGCTCTCGGCCGTCAGCTTTAAGCTTTCAGTCTTAGCTTACTATTGTCATCCTGAGCGGAACAGAACGATTCGCAAAGCGAATCGTTCTGTGGAGTCGAAGGACCCCTGCACCCTGCACACTACCATCGCAGCTGAAGGGAGTTTTCTCCGCGTCGCTCAGCATCACGATCTTTTTAGATTTGCGAGCGCATGCCCTACAGCGTCCCCAGACTGAGCGACTTTTCTCCCGCCGTCCTCGACGAGGCAGCGCGTGAGTTGCTCTCGGCTTTGGACCAGGAATCGGCGGCCGTAGATTCTGAAAGCGATTGGAAGCTCTATCGCGACCGCTGGATGGCGCGCAAGAACGGCGCACTCACGCAGCTCAACGATCTCTGGCTTAAGGCCGCGCCCGGCCAAAACAAACGCGACGTTGGCCAGCGCGTCAACGAACTCAAAATTAAAGTTGAGCAAACGGTCGAGGCCACGCTGAGCCGCATCCAGAGCGGAACATCGTCCTCGCGTTTAGCGGCCGAGCGCCTCGATATCACTCTTCCCGGAATCCGCCGCTCAATTGGCGCCGAGCACCCCGTCATCAAGACGATGAACGAAATCATCGGCGTCTTTCGCAACCTGGGCTATTCGGTCGAGGAAGGTCCTGAGATCGAAACGGATTACTACAACTTCGAAGCGCTGAATTTTCCGCCCAACCATCCCGCACGCGACACGCAGGACACGCTCTTCATCGCCGGGCAGGACACGAAGGCCTTGCGCGACCGACTCTTGTTGCGAACGCACACTTCGCCGGTGCAGATTCGCACCATGCAGAAGATGAAGCCGCCGGTGCGCGTGGTGTGTCCGGGAAAAGTGCACCGCAACGACGCGCCCGATGCGACGCACTCGCCGATTTTTCACCAGGTCGAGGGCCTTGCGGTGGATACCAGCATCACCTTCTGCGATCTAAAAGGCACGCTCGATCACGCCATGAAAGCGCTGTTTGGGTCGAACGTGAAGACACGATTTTACCCGTCGTTCTTCCCGTTCACCGAACCGAGCGCCGACGTGCAGATCAGTTGCATTTTTTGCGACGGCAAGGGCACGCGCGACGGCGCCCCATGCCGCAACTGCAAGGCCAGCGGCTGGATCGAACTGCTCGGCTGCGGCATGGTCGACCCGAATGTGTATGGGTTTGTCGATTACGATACGGCGAAGGTTTCAGGATTTGCGTTTGGCATGGGTGTGGAACGCATCGCGATTCTGAAATACGGTGTCGACGATATTCAGTTGTTCTTTAACGGGGATGTAAGGTTCTTGCAGCAGTTTGCGTAAAAGCTGTGAGCTACGAGTCGCGAGCGTCGAGCAAGGACTCGACTGCTCAGGTTTGCTCCTGGCTCGAAGCTCGCGGCTCATAGCTGGTTTTGCTCTCTCATGAAAATCTCTCCATCATGGCTGCGCGACTTCGTCGACCTTCCCGTCGACTACCGTCGTCTTGCGGATGAACTTACGCTGGCGGGCGTTGCCGTCGAAGGCATCTCGGGCGACGGCGAAAACACGGTCTATGAGATGGAAATCACGACCAATCGCCCGGATGCGATGAATCATTACGGCGTGGCGCGCGAGGCCTCCGCGCTGTACGATCTGCCACTGCGGCCGATTGAGCCGAAACTGCCTGCTGCGCAGGGCAAGTCCGAGGTCACCATCGAAATTCAGGAGCCGGAGCTTTGCCCGCGCTTCACGGCGCGAGAAATTCGTGGCGCTCACGTGAAACCGTCGCCGGCGCAAATTGCGGCGCGGCTCCAGTTAATCGATCAGCGTCCCATCAGCAACGCCGTCGACGCGACCAACTACGTGCTTTGGGAGAGCGGCAAGCCGACACACGTGTTCGATCTCGATCTGCTCGAAGGCCGGAGGCTCGTAATTCGTAAGGCAAGGGCGGGCGAGACGCTCAAAACGCTGGACGGCGTCGAGTGCAAACTCGCGACCGAAGATCTCGTTGTCGCCGATGCGGTGAAGCCGGTCGGACTCGCTGGAGTCATGGGCGGATTCGACACGATGATCACGGAAAAAACGAAGAACATCCTAATCGAATCCGCGTGGTGGGACCCGGTCACCGTGCGCCGAATGTCCAAGCGCCATGGCATTCACACCGACGCGTCGCATCGCTTCGAACGCGGCGCGGATTTCGAATCCACGGTTCCCTCGACCAATCGCGTCGCCGAGTTGATTCTAAATTCCGGCGGCGGCACTCTGGTCGGCGACGTCATTGACGTCATCGCGCGCAAAATGGATCAGGCGCCGGTCGAACTCGATCTGCGCGAAGTTGATCGCATTCTCGGCGAGCGGCTGTCGACGGTCGAGATCAGCCGCATTCTCTCGCGGCTCGGCTTCGCACTGATGGCGGGCAATGAAGACCGCTACCTGGTGCACATTCCCAGCTGGCGGCTCGATATCGAGCGCGAAATCGACATCATCGAGGAGATCGCCCGGCTGCACGGCTACGACAAATTTCCGAATACGTTGCCGGCATATGCCGGCGAGGTGCGCGACCTGCCCGACGCCCACAAAGATGGGCGCATCCGCTCGACGCTGCTCGCGCTCGGCTACGACGAGGCGATTTCACTGACGTTCATTTCGAAGGATGATGCGCGGCGCTTCTCGAAAGTGGCGGAACTCGATCTCGCGAATCCGCTGAGCGACGAGGCTTCGGTGATGCGCACCTCGCTTGTGCCCAGCATGCTCAACCTGCTGGCCTACAACCTGAACCGCGGCAGCGAGAATGTTCGGCTGTTTGAAGCCGGCAAGGCGTTCGAAGCCGCGGGCGAGAAGGCGGTGGAGCGAAAGCAGATCGTGTTTGGCGCGACCGGCATCGTAGACAGCGGCGTCGTGCGCGGTCTCTCGGCGGGAGCGGAGGCGCGGCCGCTCTCGTTTTTCGATTTAAAGGGCGACGTTGAAGACTTGCTGGGGCAATTCGGATATTGGGAACTTGGTTACGATGCGCAGACGGCGGGCTATTATCATCCGGGGCGCTCGGCACGCGCGGTGATGGATGGCGCAATGGTCGCGCAGTTTGGGCAAATTCATCCGGATGTGGCCGCCGCACGCAAGCTGAAGCAGGACGTGTTTATTGCCGAACTGTATCTCGACCGCCTGTATCAGCACGATCTTCGCGCGGTGCGCTACGAGGCGCTGCCGCGCTTCCCCGCTGTCGAGCGCGACTTCTCGTTTGTGTTTGCCGACGCGGTGGAGTTCGAAACAATTCGGCAGCGCGTGATGGGCCTGGGCATCGCCGAGCTGCGGAGCTTCGTGCCGATAGAAATCTTTCGTGGCGAAAAAGTAGGCGCGGTAAAGTATTCGATTCTGTTGCGCGCGAAATTTCAATCTGCGGACCGCACCCTGCGCGACGACGAAGTGGCCGCGTGGGCGGGGCAGATCGCAAAAGCGCTGGAGGAATTGGGCGGCGTGCAGAGGGCGTAGAAGTATTGAGATCCTCGGCCGCTTACACACCCGGTTTAGCGCCTCCCTTATTGCATCGCCGCTTGCAGCAGCCAGAACGCCATCGTTGCGATCGCGGAAACCGGCGCGTACCAGCGAAGCGGATTGTCCCGCCAAATGCCGCTCAAGCCAAAGAGGAGACCACTAAGAGATAACAGTAGTCCTACGACCATCCCTTTCATCAGGAGCGGATCGTACCATCCAAATCGGTGAATCTGCGCAAAAGCGATCATCAGGGCCGCGAGTAGTCCCGATGCCGACGCGAGAATAAATCCCATCAGCGACAATTTCGCCGACACCGTCCGCGATCGCTGCACCCGCTTCCAGCGCGCCCATCCCCACACAGTTGTGATCGGTGCAACCAAGAAGCTAAGGATGGCGAGCAGGCCGATGAGGACGCCGACAGATGTGCTCATGAGATTCGGGCTCATTCTACGCCGACTGGTGTAACCACTAACGCAAACACCATCTCTCGCGCCCTGTGTCGTCGTGTCGCTCCCCGTAGTGTTGATTCGGAGGCACCCGTTAGGGCACGTCTTCCGGGCCATTCCACAGCGTTCTGCGTTATACTCGCCTGAAAGCTACGCAAGACCTAGCGAAAGCGAGTGGTATTCATGTCGGCCAAAGCGATGGAAGAGTTACCTGCGCAGGTTCCGGGCGAAGATTTTCAGGCGCTGGAAGAGAAAATTTATCGCACCATTGAGTTGTACAAGGCCGCGAAAGAGGCGCGCGCGAATGCCGAGCGCGACGCGGAGCGACTGCGCGAGCAGATCGAGCAGCGCGAAGAAGAGAACCAGGCGCTGCGCCGCGAGTTGGTGCAGTTGCGCAAGGATCGTGAGGACATTCGAGGCCGCGTGGAACGCATGCTGAATCAGATGGAGAGCATGGCGCAGGAGCAGGCGGCCAGCTGAAATTCGGCGGAACTGGCGGGCGGTCGACGAGCAACCGATCATCCGCCGGCAAGAGAGCGGTAAGCCTCGCCCGAATTGAGGTGCGGCAACTACCGAGGAGTTACATGGCAACAGCCAGTAAACAATCTCCGACCAAGGATCCGGCGAACGGAAGCGTGCGCGTGGAAATTTTCGACCAGGTCTATAACCTGCGCGGCTCCGATGCCGATTACATCCTGAAGCTTGCCGAATACGTCGACGCCAAGATGCGCGCCGTGTCGGAGCAGACGTCAACCGTCGATTCCGTGCGGCTGGCCGTGCTGGCGGCGCTCAACATCGCCGACGAGTATCATCTGCTGAAGCGAAGCGTGGAGACATCCGAGCCCGAGGTGCGGCAGCGGGCCAGCAAACTGGCAAGCGCGCTCGATGAAATTTTGCAAGAGGACAGGCGGGCCGGATAACTCCGTCGTAACCTCCCGTTCACACTCCTTCCAAGGGATGCGTTCCTTCGAGCGCGCCTGACAGCAAACTCACTGCCAACTATTTTCTAATTGCCTATTGCGAATCCGCCGAGACTTGCCTAGCATCGAACCTGAAAGCCGACCTGCTACGTTGGTGTTGGTGGCAACCGATTTTTGAACCAATGCCGAATGAACGGGGACTCGACTCGCAAAAAGATCCGGTGTGCTATGTTCCGCCATGCGGAAAAGCCTAATGGGTCGCGGCGGGTTCCCACCGTCTTAGACGGGTTCATTCTCGGCCCACCACACGGCGGCGCGGGTCGGTTTTTTTAGTTCTCGGTTTACGATGATCGTCTCCGTTTTTGTCGGCACCAGCGTGGACGGCTTCATTGCGCGCCTCGACGGCCGCCTCGATTTTCTCCCTCCCGATGGTGGAGAGCCGCATGGGTATGACGAGTTCATCGCCAGCGTCGATACGATTGTGATCGGGCGCATGACCTTCGAGACTGTTCTGACATTTCCCGCTTGGCCCTATGGCAAAAAGCGCGTGGTGGTTCTAAGCAGCAGGCCGCTCGATCTCACCGCGGTGCGCGGAGGCGTGGTGGAACAGCTGGCGGGCGCGCCGGCCAAGATCGTTGCGGATCTCGCAGCCAGCGGCGTCGGCCACGTTTACGTTGACGGCGGAATCACGATTCAGCGGTTCCTTCGCGCGGGACTGGTTCACCGTCTGGTGATCACCCGCGTGCCTGTACTCATTGGAGAGGGTATTCCGCTTTTTGGCACCTTGCCGCGCGATCTGCAGCTCCTGCATGTCGCGACTCAAAGTTATGCCAGCGGGCTGGTTAAGAGCGAATACAAGGTTGTCACCTGAAAACCGGCGTTCATCGCAAGACCGGTTTTGCGCTTCGCCTTATTACTGAAAGCTGATGACTGAGACGCGACGGCTGACTGCCCGGAACTGCTACACTCTTCCTTGCACTTTAGCCTGTTGCGAAAGCATCTAATTAAACGTGCTTCCCCGACTCTTTCAGATTGGCAACTTCTATCTGCCGACGTACGGTGTGCTGGTCGCAACCGGCGTCCTGCTCGGCCTTTGGATCAGCGTTCGCAACTGCGAAAAGCAAGGCATCAACGGCGACGATGCATGGAATCTTGGCATCTTCATGGTCCTCGCCGGCATCATTGGCGCAAAAATCCTCTACGTCATCAATGACTGGAGCAGCTACGCCGCCAACTGGCGCGAGATTTTCAGCCTCAACACGCTACAGGCGGGAGGAGTTTTCTCCGGCGGCCTGATTGGCGCGCTCGCCGTCGGCGCCTGGTACATGCGGCGCCACCACATGCCGCCGCTGCGCACCATGGACGGCTTCGCGCCAGGCTTGGCTTTTGGCCATGTGCTCGGACGCTTTGGCTGCTTTTCGGCGGGCTGCTGTTACGGCAAACCCACCAGTCATTTCTGGGGAGTCACATTCACCAATCCGATCGCGAATCTGGTGAGCCAGACGCCGCTCAACATCCGGCTTGAGCCGACGCAACTGATCGAGGCCGCCGCTGAGTTCTTCAATTTTCTCGTGTTGATGTGGCTCCTCAAGCGCAAAAAATTCGACGGGCAGGTCTTCGCGCTGTTCATCATGCTCTACGGCGTCGAGCGCTTTTTCATTGAGTTCCTGCGCGGCGATGAAGGGCGCGGTGTGGTTTTCGGCGGGTTGATGTCGGGCACGCAACTGATTGCCATTTGCCTCGTGATTGGCGGCGGACTGATCTGGTGGCTACGGAGCAGCACACCGCTGCTTCGACCAACGCTCACCGAGCAAAAATCGCGCCCGTAGTCTGCGCTCGGATGTTCGGATTTCGCGGCGCGAATCATGACCGCGTGTACCTCGGCGTGCCCTCTGGTTTATGCTTCTTTATTCTTGCCGACACGAGCCGCACCGCAGACTATAAATAAAAATTTGCTACTACCATCGAATGCCGACGTTTCCTCTCAACCTGACCGTCTCCGCCGACGATGCCTCGCAGCGTCTCGACCAATACCTGGCCGCGCAAATCTCCGAGGTCAGCCGCGCCCGCATTCAGCAACTCATCGAAGCCGGCGAAGTCCTCGTCAACAACGCTCGCGCCAAAGCCTCGCTGCGCCTCAAGGGCGATGAGCGGATTACAATCGCGGGCCCACCGCAGCGTCCGCCGCTGCGCGCCATTGCGGAGGAAATTCCGCTCGACATCGTCTATGAGGACGACGACCTCGCCATTGTCAACAAGCCCGCCGGCATGATGGTACACGCGGGCGCGGGCGCAACCGACGACGCGCGCAACAAGGCAACGCTGGTCAATGCCCTGCTGCACCACTTCCAGAAGCTTTCCCAAGTTGGCGGCGAACTGCGCCCCGGAATTGTGCATCGCCTCGATCGCGCCACCAGCGGATTGATGGTCGTTGCCAAGAACGATGAGACGCACCGGCAACTGGCCAAACAATTCAGCGGGCGCGAGGTGCACAAGACTTATATCGCGCTCGTTCATGGCTGGCCCAAACGTGAGGGCGGCACCGTTCAGGACGCCATCAGCCGCCACGCGCAAAAGCGCACTCGTATGACGACGCGCGGCTTCGGCGGCCGCGACGCCATTACGCACTATGCGGTCACGCGAAAAATCGATTCGCCCTACGGCAAGTTCGCCCTGCTCGAAGTGAAGATAGAAACCGGGCGCACTCACCAGATTCGCGTGCACATGTCGTCGCTTGGCCATCCGGTCGTCGGCGACGCGCTCTATGGCGCGCCGGCTGAGTTGCGCACGGAATCCAACAAACGCCGACCCGCCGGCATGCCCGCCACGCTGAGCCTGGACCGGAACTTTCTGCACTCGGCCGCATTGGAATTGACCCATCCGCGCACAAAGGCTTTGCTCAAGTTCGGGCGCCCGCTGCCGCCAGAATTGGCGGGCTTGCTCGCGAGCCTCGAAGGCGGCGAGCAGCCGCCTCTTCCGCAGAAGTCCAGTCATTGAGAGCATGAAGAGCGCGCATGGCAGAGGACTCCGTCGTGCGAGCCATTGCGGCTATAATGAATTAATTCTGATGAGATCCCGTCTTTTTCTGTTCTTGTCCGCATTGGTCATCGCGTGGGCCGCGTTCGCCGCCTCGGCGAATCCGGCTGCGCTCGCGCAAACGCCGCCCAAGGGCGACTCGCAGCCTCCGGCGCCGCAGTCGCCGACTGCGCAAGTTCCGGCGTCGGCAGCTTCTGCGGCAACTTCTTCGACGGCCTCATCGCCTTCAGCGCCAGCAAATTCGTCTGCTGCTGGGCAGGCGCCAGCGCCCGCCGAAAATCCTAGGGCGGACTCGGAAACTGACGAGTCAGTTACGACCCTTAAGAAAACCGTCAATGAGGTTCGCGTCGTCTTCACCGTCACTGACAAGCACGGCCATTACATCAAGGACCTCACGCGCGACGATTTCCGCGTGATCGACGATAAGAAACCGGCCGAAGTGCGCAGCTTCCGCAGTGAAACGGACTTGCCTCTCCAAGTCGGACTGCTCATCGACGCCAGCAACTCGGTGCGCGACCGCTTCAAGTTCGAGCAGGAAGCGGCCATCGAATTCCTCAATGCCACCATTCGCCTGCACTATGACGAGGCATTCGTCATCGGCTTTGACGTAACTCCCGAGGTCGTGCAGGATTTCACCGACAACACGGAGAAGCTCTCCATTGGCATTCGCAGCCTACGCGCGGGCGGTGGAACTGCGATGTTCGACGCGCTTTACTATGCGTGCCGCGACAAACTGCTCAAGCATGAGCAGACTGGACCCGTTCGCCGCGCGATCGTCCTGCTGAGCGATGGCGAAGACAACAACAGTCACGTGACGCGCGAGGAATCCATCGAAATGGCACAGCGCGCCGAGGTCATCGTCTACACGATCAGCACCAACATCAGTGGCATGAAGGGCCAGGGCGACAAAACGCTCGAGCGCATTGCCGATGCAACCGGCGGACGCGCATTCTTCCCGTTCCAGATGCGCGAGGTCTCCGATGCTTTCGCCTCCATTCAAGAGGAGTTGCGCAGCCAATATGCGGTCGCCTATAAGCCGGAGAACTTCCTCGCCGATGGCCGCTATCGCACGATTGAAATCGTCGGTCCGGGCAAAGGCATGAAAGTCCGCACCCGCAAAGGCTATTACGCACCGAAGCAGTGAGATGAGCCGCGAGTTTCGAGCCATGCGCTAAAGGCTCAGACTCAAAAGCCATCGAATGTGGTAGCCTTCCTGATTCGTCTCGAGCTAGCGCTGCCTTTGTTTGTTCGTGGCTCGTGACTCGCGACTCATCGCTCAAATGCCCGGATATTCCGGAACACCGCTTGCCAAGAAACTCGGGATCAAGGACGACTTTCGCGTCGCGCTCCTGCATGTGCCCGCGGCTGTGATGGCTGAGCTTCGCGATGCCTTCGTCAAATGCCGGATCGTGAAACCCGCTCCGGGCGCGCTCGACTTCGCATTCCTCTTCGCCAAATCGCGGGCTGGGCTGGCACTTGAACTTCCGCTCGCAGCCGAGGCGCTCGCGCCCGCGGGCATGCTGTGGGTCTCGTGGCCGAAGAAGAGTTCCGGCGTTTCGTCCGATCTCGATGAGAACCTGGTGCGGAAGATCGGCCTTGCCGCGGGACTGGTGGACATTAAAGTGTGCGCTGTCACCGACATTTGGTCGGGATTGAAGTTCGTAATTCCAGTCAAGAATCGCCCGAAACCCAGGTAACAGAAATCTGCCCTCTGGGAACTGACGCCAAAGAAGCGGCAACCGAAAACCGCTTCTGGAACATTCCGCGCAAAGAGGCGACAATAGTTTCCGGCCACGAAGGAGTGCTGTTGGGAGCAAGTCCAAATCCGAAGCTGAACTCGAAGCTGAGTCTGATCGTAGGATCGAAGCCTCGTCCAAAGGCTGGTCCGAGGGCCGATGCGAAGACTGCTCCGCAAGCCAATGCGAAGACTGCGCGCACGAAGCCGAAGCTTGGCCTGCGGGCGTGGATGGAGCGCACGCTCGAAGAGTGCGACCGTGCTGCGGCTGGCTTTGAGGCCGATCCTGTGCACGATTTGCGGGTCGCGCTGCGGCGCTGCCGCTCGCTCGCCGATGGATTGATGGTGCTCGATCCGAATTCTTCGTGGAAGGAGATGAAGAAGTCCGGCCGAAAGCTCTTTCGCGGGCTCGGCGAACTGCGCGACATGCAGGTGATGCAGGAGTGGATCAAGAAACTCGGTGCGGCCGACGATCCGGTTGTCGTGAAACTCCTGAGTCATGTGCACGCGCGCGAGGCGGAATGCAAGCAGCTTGCTTGGAGAGACCTCAACCAGTTCGATCGCAAGCGCTGGGCGCATTGGAGCCGGACTTTGCCGCAACGCGCGGCACGCGTGCGTCCCGGAAGCGTCGTTTATCTTCATCTGGCGGTGGAGAAATGGAAGGCTGCGTACGAACTGCACAAGCGCGCCATGCGCACGCGTTCGCAGGTTGCGCTGCACGAACTTCGGATCGGCATTAAGCGTTTCCGCTATACGGTGGAGAATTTTTTGCCGCAGCAGCATGAGCAGTGGGGACGCGACCTGAAAGAACTGCAAGACGTGCTCGGCGAAGTCCACGATCTCGACGTGCTGTGGGCGACTGCGCTTTCCATAGGCGCGTTTCCGGATCTTGAAAGCCGGAAGCGATGGCGCGAGAAACTCAACCTCGAGCGCAACCGGCGCGTGCAGCGCTATCGCGAAATGATGATCGGGAAAAAATCGCTGTGGCGCGTGTGGCGCGCGGAACTGCCCGCGGGGCCGCAACTGCGGGCGGCGGCGATGAGCCGGTTGCGAGTGTGGGCGAGCTATCTGGATCCCGATTTTTCGCATACACAACGCGTGGTAAAACTTTCGACGCAGCTTTATGACGGGCTGAACGCCTGCAGCGTTTGGGGCGAAGAGCCCGAAGATGCGCGCGAAATTTTGCAGGCGGCCAGCTTTATGCACGACGTCGGCAAAGCGGGCGGACCCGAAAAGCATGAGAAAAAATCGTTCCGCGCGATTCGAGCCCTGGTGCCGCCGATGGGCTGGAGCGCGCGCGAACTGGAACTGGCGGCGGTGGTGGCACGCTTTCATCGCGGATCGTTGCCGCGGTCACGAGGCAAGGCGCTGCAACATCTCGCGCTGCCTGACCGGCGGGTTGCCATGCAACTGGCCGGAGTGCTGCGACTGGCGATCGCGCTCGATCCGCGCAATGGAATTGCGCCCAAGCTGAATGTTGAAATGCGCGATAACATTTGCCTGGTCGAGTCGGCGGGGTATGCGCCGCTGGACCGGTCGGCGGAAAAAATCGCGGCGGCGCGGCATCTTTTGGAGACGGTGCTGCGGAGGCCGGTGCTGGTGAAGGCGCTGCCGGTCGCCGACAGAATACGGCCGTAACCAGCGAAGCTTGAAGTGCGTCCTACCCCCCACCTACATCGCGTCCTTCAAGCATTGAGCGGTGACGAGGTGGGTACTATTCGAGGGCGGCGGGTTCGCGCAAGCTGAGGAGGTAGCGCGTGCAAGGAATCATGACACACGAAAAATTGGTGGCGATGGCGGTGGGGTGGCTGCGGCGGTATCGGTGCGGCGTGGTGCTGTCGGAGCAGGCTTGCGTCAGCGGAGAGATGCCGGATGCGATTGGATGGAAAAAGGCGTGCCACTCCGTGCTGGTGGAATGCAAAGTAACGCGCGGGGATTTTCTGGCGGATCGAGCAAAGCCGTGGCGGCAGCGACCGGAGAACGGGGTGGGAGCGGAGCGCTACTATCTTGCGACGGGAGGATTGATTGAGGTTGAAGAGTTGCCGAGCGGGTGGGGATTGCTGGAGGTTTGCGGGCGCGGGATCGAGGTGAGGAAAAAGTCGGCGAAAAATTTGCGCTCGGCGACGGGCTTTGAATATGAGATGAATCTGCTGCTGGCGAGTTTGCGGCGAGTGGAGGTGCGGATCGAACCGCAGAGCATTACGGACTTTTTGAAGTGGAAGAACCGGATGGCGGAATACAATCGCGGGGCGCTGCCGGAAGGACTGACGGCGGCGGAGGCGGAGGCGAATGTGTTTCTGGAGGAGGTGAGCGGGGATTAGTGGGCGTATTTCAGCTTATGGAAAAAAGAAACCGGGCTGTTTGGCCCGGTCTCGTCAGCGTCGGTTGAGATGCGGTTACATCGCAGCACGGCGCGGCTGGCGGGAGATCGCTCCGGTCGTAGTTGACGTCCGTTTATCTCGGCGCCGGCCAAAAACCTTGGACAGCGAGGAAAACGCGCGACTGGAATAGTGCAAGTGGAGGGCCAATTTGGTTTGAATGGGGAGGTGAAAGCTACTTGCGTAATTGGCTGAAAGGACGCTGGTTGAGTTGGGCGCGGCTTTAGGGTGCGCGCGGTTGAATGCGGTTTTGTGCGGGGAAATTCAAAATGTTGCAGCATGACTGCGTGAGATTGCGCGGGAGGGGCGGGAACAGCGACAGGCTGCAACTTGTAGTCACTGCTTGGTAAACAGCATTTTGACGGGGAAGAAGATGGAAGAAAACTTATAATCGCAGATGGTGTATGTGCGTAGAGTTGCGTTCGGGGAGCCCAAGGCGGTATGGAGAAAGAAAGTCCAGCGGAACGAGCGGGCCCGCAAAAGCCTGGCAAACCGAAGACTTATACGAAACCGGCATTCCGCTACGAGCGCGTGTTCGAGACGCAGGCATTGAGCTGCGGAAAGATTGTTTCCACGCAAAAACACTGTACGTTTCAGCGAAAGACTTCCTGATGCATTGCCGGCCCGAGGCGCGAGCGCGGGTTGACGCTCCCTTTCGTTTCTATCCAACGTTACTCAAGTCATGATTTTGGGCTGATTCCGCGGCATCGATCCGGAGGGCGGGAAATAAACTTTGGGGAGGTGGGGATTGCGGCGGAAGCACCGGGAATTTTGCTGGAGGTGATGGGCGATGGGAATGGGGAAGAATCGAATATGCACGTTGTGGTGTGTTTTGGCAGCGATGCTGGTTACGGAGGTCGCAATCGGACAGACGCGTCCTTCCGCGGATGCGAGCGCCGCGCGGGCCGGGGATAGTGCGAAAACGGAGAATCTCGGATATCCCGCGGACTGGAGTTCGCATCACCTGGTGATGACGGGAGACAGCGCGGAAGCGGCGGTGGCAGCGGGATCGCACGACCCGCGCTATGTGTACAACCTGGTGCAGAGGCGGGCGGCGCTTCGCAAACGGCGTTTGACGAGTTCTAGTCCTGGGAAGCCGCTGCACATCGACTGGGCGGTGTCGCTGGAAAACGGATTCGTTCCGCAGGATCAGTATCCCGCGAAGTACCAGTTCGGCATCGGGTCGGAAAACTGCAACACGGATTATTTGCTGCTCGGGCTGGAGGTGACGACGGGAACGCAGGCGAATCTGGTGGGCATCAACAATCTGTACACGTCGGCGAGTCCGAAGTGCAACGGCGGATCGCCGTGGGTCTCGTTCGCGTATAACACGGTGACGCACACGGGCGGACAGATACTTGGGTCGCCGACGATTTCGGAGAACGGGAAGCTGGTGGCGTTTGTGGAGAGCACGTCGACGGGCTCGTATTTGCACGTGCTGTTGCTGCCGAATCCGATTCCGGTGCCGCCGTCGCAGACGGGGACGGTGCTGAGTCCGCAGACGCCGAGCTCGTGCACGACGCCGACGACGGTGAATTGCATGACGACGCTGCAGTTCTCGACGACGTCGGATTCGAATTCGTCGCCGTGGATCGACTACGTTTCAGATACCGCGTATGTGGGCGATGACGCGGGAAAGCTGTATAAGATCACGCCGGTATTTGGGGGCGGGGCGCCGGCGCTGGTGAGCGACGCGAACTGGCCGGTGACGGTGATCACATCGGGGACGACGAAGGTGCTAACTGATCCGATTCTGGATGTGGTTACGGGACGAATTTTCATGGGGGACTCGAACGGATATTTGTACGCGATCAGCCTGACGGCGCCGGCGCATGCGGCGGCGGTGACGGTGGCGGTGGGATGGACGGACAAGGGCGCGGGCACGGCGCTGGTGGATGGGCCGATCGTGGTGAACGACGCGTCCAACCCGGCGACGAACCAGGTGTTCGCGTTCACCGGATGCAGCGATGTGGTGGGCATTGGGGGCGCGATCAGCCAGTTGCCGGCGAACTTTGGAACGGGGACGCAATGCGTGGCAACGGCCGTGAATTGCACTTCGGTGGACCTGGGATCGAGCGATGGGCAGGGGAACTGTACCACGAAAAATGTACATACACCGATCTTCGATAATACGTTCTGGCTGAATGGGACGGCAACAGGGCACATGATTGCGTGCGGCTTTGTGAATGACGGCGGGGCGCCGGCAGATCCGCAGATGTATTTCTTCCCCTTTGCGTCGGGACAGATCACGGCCACGGGCGACTCGACGTTTGTGATTGGAACGACGAAGGGCGACGAGTGCTCGCCGCTGACCGAGTTTTACGATGGGACAACGGACCGCTTGTTCTTTGGAGTGGGGAACACGGATGGCTATATTGAAAGCTCGGTGCTGACGACTTCGGCATCGACGCCGAACTGCACGGCGCCGCCGACGTCGAGTTGCGTGAAGGCGCCAACGGCGCTGGGAGGAACGAGCGGGATCGTGGTGGATAACATGGTTTCGAACGGCGGAACGAACATTTATTTCAGCACGCTGGCGGCGGGCTCGGTGAACGGACAGAAATGCAATGTCACGGGAGGGGCGGCAAATCCGTATTGCGCGGTGAAGCTGACGCAGTCGGGATTGCAGTAGCCGGGGTGCGGGGGCTACATGTCGCGGCGGCCTTCCATGGCCTTGAGCATGGTGACTTCGTCGGTGTACTCGATGTCGCTGCCGACAGGGATGCCCATCGCGATGCGGGTGACGCGAAGACCGTGACGCTTGAGTTGCTGCGCGAGATAGGTAGCGGTGGCCTCGCCTTCCACGGTGGGATTGGTGGCGAGAATTACCTCTTCGATGTCATTTTTGGCGACGCGGCTGAGCAGGTTGCCGATGCGGAGTTGCTCCGGACCGACGCCGTGGAGCGGCGATAAGGAGCCGTGGAGCACGTGATAGACGCCGTTGAAGTGGCGCGTCTTTTCCACGGCGGCAATGTTGGTGGGCTCCTCAACGACGCAGACCAGTTTTTGATTGCGGGTGGCACTGGTGCAATAGGCGCAGGGATCGACGTCGGTGATGTTGTTGCAGACCGAGCACAGGCGCAGGCTAGCCTTAACGTCGCGGATGGAAGCGGCGAGCGCCTCGGCGTCGTCATCGCTGGCGCGGAGAATATGAAACGCGAGACGCTGAGCGCTCTTGGCGCCGACGCCGGGCAACTTCTTGAGTTCGTCGATGAGCCGGGTCATGGGCTCGGCAAATTTGGACATAAATAAATCAACCGGGTGATTGGGCCATCGGATGATCGAAAGTGCAAACGCATTTGGGTATGAATTTCAATCACCCGATGGCCCGATGATGCGATCACCCGATTGCTAGAGAAGTCCTCCGAGTCCGCCGAGCATTCCGCCCAGGCTTGATTTCATCGCCGCGTCGACTTTGCGAGTGGCCTCGTTGATGGCGGCCATGACGAGGTCCTGAAGCATTTCGACATCACCGGCCTTGACGGCTTCGGGATCGATGACGATGCCGAGGAGTTGCTTGCGGCCGTCCATTTTGACGGTGACGGAGCCGCCGCCGGCGGAAGCCTCGACTACCGTCTGCTCCATCTTTTTTTGCAGCATCTCAGCCTGTTGTTTGGCCTGCTGCATCATCTCTTGCAAATTGAATCCAGACATAGGGTCGATTTGTAATTGGTGATTTGTAATTTGTAATTGAAAACCCTGGGATCGACTGTGCCGGCAATCTTGCTAGCGTTTCAATTGCAAATTGGAAATTACAAATTGCAAATCACCAATCAGTTTTTCCCTTTCTCGCGGTAATCGATCACCGTGCGAATTTCGGCGGTAAATTTTTCTTGCATGCGCTGAACAATGGGATCCAGTTCGGCGCGGCTGCGAGCACTTCCGTTAGATGCGGCGCGGCGGGGGGTCGCGGCTTGCGCGGTTCCGCCGGAAAGAACTTGCACTTTGATCGGGCGAGCGGCCTGACCACTGGCGGCGGCGGTGGCCATCCGGCGGGCCTCGGCGGTGAATGACATATCAATCATCGTGGACGAGGCAGCAGCTCTGGCGACGAGCGAGTTGCCTTCGAAGGTCCACTCGGCACTTTCGAGCATGGCAACGAGCATGGGCTGATTGCTGAGCGCGGAGAGAACGACGTCGCGGAGAGAGTCGGCCGCGGAGGAAGACGGGGCAAGGGCGGGCTCTGCAGGCTGAGAAGGTTCGGGAGTCGGATCGGGAGCAATTTCTGCGATCGCTGGAGCTGTTGCGCCCATGATGACCACGTTGGAAGTCGACGTACTCGACGACACTAGAGTGGACGATACCGGGCGCGAGACCATGGCCGGCTCGGGCGCGGATTCGGCCTTGGGCACGGACTTGCGCGCGGTATCGGCGGCGAAGGGAGAAACCGAGGCGGATCGCGAGGTAACGTCGGCGCGGCGAGGTTCTGGATTGGCCGCTGGTTGTGCAAGAACGGGGCGATTGCCGGGACGCGACGGAGCGGAGGATTGGGGCAACGCGGCTTCGCTGAGCAACTGCTCGATGGGCAGCAGGCGCTGCGCGTGCGCCATTTTCAGCAGTCCTAATTCGAGGTGGAAGCGCTGTTCCTGGCGATAGCCGATTTCTCCATGGGTGCGCAGCATGATTTGAAGATGGCGCGCCAATTCCTCTTCGGTGAACAGGGCGGAGATTCGCGCAACGCGGGCCCGTTCATCGGAGGAAATCTGGAGCAGCGGAGAGTCGGAGCCTGCAATTTTGGCGACGGTGACGTTGCGGAGGAAGCGCACCAACTGGCGGGCGAAATGAGTGGGGCTGTGACCTTCGCCGAGCAACTCGTCGATGAGCACGAGAACCTTGTCGCTCGCGCTTTCGGCAACGGATTGCATCACCGTTTCGAGCGCGGCCGCCGGTGCCGAGCCGATCAGACTGCGAACCGAATCGAGCGTCAAATTTTCGGTGGTGGAGGCGATAGCCTGATCAAGGATGGAGAGCGCGTCGCGCATGGAGCCATCGCCGGCTTCGGCGAGGAGGGCTAGTGCATCGTCGTCGGCCAGAATTTTCTCCTGGGACACGATGTCGCGGAGATGCTGCTGAATGTCCTCGAATTTGACGGCGCGAAAGCTGAAGTGCTGGCAGCGCGAGCGGATGGTTTGGGGAATGTCCTCGGGCTGCGTGGTGGCCATCATAAAGATGATGTGGCTGGGAGGCTCTTCAAGCGTTTTGAGGAGCGCATTGAAGGCGGCGTCGGTGATCTGGTGCGCCTCGTCGAGAATGTAGATTTTGAAGCGATCGCGAGCGGGGCGATAGCGGGCGGCGTCGCGGAGCTCGCGAATCTCGTCGATGCCGCGATTGGTGGCCGCGTCGATTTCGATCACGTCGACGGAGTTGCCGGCGCGAATCTCAGTGCAGGAATCGCAGATGCCGCAAGGCTCTGGAACGGGCTTTGCCGAGGAGCGGCAGTTGAGAGCCATGGCGAGGATGCGGGCGACGGTGGTTTTGCCGATGCCGCGATGGCCGGAAAAGATGTAGCCGTGGCCGATGCGGTCCTGCTGAATGGCGTTTTGAAGCGTGCGGGTGACGTGCTCCTGCCCGATGACGTCGGAGAATTTCTGAGGGCGATACTTGCGGGCCAGGACCTGGTAGCTCATGCGAAACCTCGATTATACCGTTTGCGGAGGGGAGCGACGGGCGCAGCGGTGAGAAGCCTTGCGGGGCGCGGCGGGGCGCGGTTTCGAAACATTTGAGATTACGGCTTGAGCGGAGGCACAATCGCCCAGAACGCGGTTGTGTGGTTTACGGCTTGGCCGCGGAGGGCGCATGCCAGCGGGAGAAATTTGTATTTTGAGAATTTACGCCGTGAGAATTTGAGGTTTGAGAGCTTGAGCACCGAGCTCCAGGGTTTGCGCATCCGCGGAGTTTGCGCACCCGCGATTTAAGCCGGTAAGGTTTGACCCCACTGCACCACGCTGCTATGATTTTCATGCGGGGTGGAGCAGTCTGGTAGCTCGTTGGGCTCATAACCCAAAGGTCGGTGGTTCAAATCCACCCCCCGCAACCACTTACAGGTTTTTAGGGACTACAGGCGTAGTCCCCAATCCCAAAATCACTGGATTGCGGTTGTTTCGGGCTTCAAATTCTTCAGGGAAACTTCCTTCGCCCTATCCTTCAATTGCCTTTTGATCGCGGGTGGCAGAACAAGAGCCGCTACCCGGCTGTTGGCTCGGCGCTTGCTTTTTTCAAATGCCGAGCCGTAGGTGTTCATGGTGGTTTTGATGTCGGCGTGCCGCATAAGACGCTGTTGTACCCCAAGAGGCGTGCCCACATCGTCAATGAGCGTTCGATAGCTGTGGCGAAACGTATGCCAGCCCACTCCTAGCAGGCCGACCGTCTCACCTGCCGGTCGCAAGTAGTCTTTCTGGATCACGTCGCCGTGCACTGGCCGCTTCGTGTCGGCATTCGCAAATAGCCAGCCCTCTGGCGTCGGAACACATCTCTTCTGCCAGTCCTCAAGAACGGAAACTAGCTTGGAATCCAGAGCCACTTCGTCTTCCGAAGCCCCGGTTTTCCCACCGTTCCAGACATACTTGCCCACGATGGATCGCGCCAACGTCAGAATCCTCCGCTTCAAGTCAAAGTCCTGCCATTGCAATGCCCTGATTTCGCTAATGCGCAAGCCCAGGCACATCGCAATCATGACCATCACCTGAATGTGGTACGGAAGCTCAGCGAGAAGAGCGTGATATTGCTCCACGGTGAGGACGATCTTCTTGCGAATACGTTTCGTGACGCCCTTGATTTCAACTAACTGCATCGGGTTCCGCTGAGTCTCCAAGATTTCCCATTTCATCGCGTATTCAAAAATGCGATGCAGGAGACCCTTTATGTTGGACTTCGTTTTGGGAGAATGCTTCAGCTCTTTCAACCACTGTTCCACCTTGAAAGGCTTTTTCACTTCTGCTAACGGAGCATTACCCCACTGCGGCAGAATGTGTCTCTTCAAGATGGATGCATACGACTTCTTGGTTGAATACCGTTCGGGCATTGCTTCGTGCATGTATCGCTTCACCAATGCTCCGAACGATTGGCCGCAAGACTGTTCCATTCGCTGGTATCGAAAGTCCCTCGATCCCTGCCATGCGTGAGCTTCTGTCGGCCATTCCTCTACATCTCCCGCCAACATTACGCTGCGCTTTCGCGTAATGCCCATTTCATCCACCTCGTAGAAGCGCCAAACCCAGATATCCGGGCCTCGCGCTTTCTTCTTGCGGATGATCGTTCCGACATCTTGCTGTGTGCGCTTCAAGAAGCTTTCCTCCTTAAAACGCGCACGGATGACGCTTCCGACTCTACACGACAACGCATGTGGGAAACCAGTTCGGAAATTCTGAAACGCCAGCGCTTGCGAACTCCATTGCCGATCGGATGTGCGGGAAGCCAGCCCTCCCGAGCCATCTTCTTCACGGTGACCGGGCTGATTTTCAGAAAGTCTGCGGCTTCTTCAGGCGTTACGAAGGGTTCGTTGTCTTCGGCTGGATTCATTTTCTACTCCGTCCCGGATTCTTTGACGGGCCCATTTTCACTGAGCGTGACGTGGCTGCCTAACCGGGGAACAAACGTGCCCTTGACACTAGACCAGAGGTACCAATACAGTCAATATGTAACGTTACATTTATTTTTGTCGAGGGCGAGCATGGCACAGAAGGCAGCGACGGCCCATCAGCCAGTCATTTCGATCCGTATCTCCGAGGCACTCCGATCCAGGCTGGAAACACTGAAGGAAGTCATTGCCCATAAGACCGGCAAAACCGTCTCGACATCCGAGGCCGCAAAGCAACTGCTGGAGTCGGCTAGAGATGACCGTCTTGAACTGGCAAACCTGCTCACGGAGCCAACAGATTCTCTGCTCAATGTTCGTGGGAAAGCGGAGGCGCACCTACCGCTGACGCAGGCCGAATGGGCTCTCGTTGCCTACTATTGCGCCAAGGGTGCGGAGTCGTTTGCGAGTACCGAACAGGGCCAGCTTTCCTATGAGTCTTTGGCCGACATTCTGGAAGCATTTCTCGCTGCCTATGCGGTTGCAATGCGAAAGAAGAAGGTGTCTCTAGACTTCTTCTATTTGATGACGCTTCCTGAGGACAAACAGGTCGCCACCAAGGACCCGAATGCCGTCGACAGCGAGGACCTTCGTCGAGTCGTTAACCGCACGATCCAGATGCTCAGAGACCCGGCTCAGAAGCGCCGCAGACCGCTACTCGCTGTCCGCAATCTCTACACACTTTTGGACGAGGAAAAGTTCTCCAATATCGAGCGGTTTAACGATGCACTTTGGCCGCACTGGAATACCCTATGGCGGGTGTGTGCCCGAGGCCATTACGCAGTTCACCGCAAGCCATTGCGACCGAAGCCCATCGGCGATGATGATGACTTTGAAGGCCCAATGCAGCGCGGACTGCCATCCCAGGAGGAGGGCGGATATCGCCTTGATCTGGTGCGAGAAGAGGGGAACGATTTCTCTCCCTATCTTCATCTTCCTGGCCCCCTAGCGCCACGCTACCCGGTAAACGGATACGCGAGAACCGCGGAATTCCGAAGAATGCTGGAAGGGCTCGATTTGACTCGCCCGCTGGCTCAATGGCACGGGCATTATTTCTATGCCCACGTTGGAATCACGGAGAGCCAAGAGTTCGATGTGAATTTCTGTGCTCGTGACAATGGAGTTAGTTTCGTCTTCCCGATGGAGCACTGGAAGACCATTCAGAATCTGTTTCGCCGTGCATGGCAGTCGCCCGACGTGTTGCAGGCGTGGGACACGTTGGCGATGGAATATGGGGAGATGTGAGCAAGACGGTGCTTCGCACCGGAAGAATGGTGGACACGTCACCCCCAATTTGGGAACTGCGGAGCGCTCGCCAGCGCCGAAATGTTTACGAGCGTGAACTTGTTTTGCATGAGCATTTTGCTTCGCGATCGAGTTCCCGTGCGTTACTCGCGTTTACATTCGCAAACGCAAAAGCACCCCTAGGTGCACCTGGCGTAAACATGTTGACCCGCAAGCGTTTCACAAATTATCGCAACACCGCCACTCGTGAGCGATCTGCGAAGAAGCATGAATAGGACTTCCCATGAGTACTCCCGAACTTCCTTTTCCGACTCGGAGCGAGTCACCTCTTAGAGACGAGACTAGGCCGGGCTTTCGCACTAAAACGATAGCTACGCGTCTGACTCAAGGAGAACTGGCTGAGGTCGAAGCCACCGCTGAAAACGCCGGCCAATCTCTCTCCGAATGGCTACGCGACACTGCGCTGCAAGCAGCGCGGCAGCGACCGGCTGACCCTATTGAATTGCTGCTTGCCGAGGTCTGGGCGCTGCGCTACACGCTGCTGAATTTGTTTCATTCAAAGGCGAAGGCGGCATCAGAAGGAACTCAATTGTTGCCCTATTCCATCGTCAAAATCCGTGATCAGGCCGACGCGATGAAGCTCCAAAAGGCACACAAAATCCTCGCCGACTTCCTCGCACTTGACCGCGCCAACCGAGTCGAGAAATGAGGCAATCGTGTCATGCTTACCATATCGAAACCGCTCTCGGCCAGCCAAGCGCGAACTTATCACGAGCGTGAGTTTGCCTCAGAGAAACAGAACTATTGGAGCCGCGACCAACAGGGCCACAGCGAATGGCAAGGCACGCTCGCACAGCAGTGGAAGCTCGCCGGGACCGTCGAAGCGGAGCATTTCGCGCGGCTGAGTGAAGGTCAACATCCTCATTTGCTATCTCGTTGCAAAATGGCCCATTGAATGCGCGCATTACTGGAGGGGGCTATAACATACTTCAAAGCCTAGACCCAACAGTCGTGTCATGAAGTGCCATCTGGGAACCAACTCATTGAATTACCACAGCGAATTTTCGACAACCTGCATCATCGGCAAATAGTGGGAGGATGGCAGAGCCGTTGCCCCCTGCCCTGCCGGATTGGTAAATTCGACCTATGGCAACCACGAGCCGCAGCCCAAAATTTCAGCGCATGGCGCAAACCTACGAAAGAAGCTTGCGCCGCCTTTTGGCGGAAGCCGAGGACGAGGCAAAGTTGTACGCCCACCTGACAGGACCGGATTACAAGTATCCAGTCACGGTGGAGCAGGCCGTCACCCACGAAATCCTCCAGCACGTCCGCATTCTTGCGGCCCATGCCCTTCAACAGTTTCACCCGGAAATACAGTGACCAGGTGCAGCACCCCCCGCCGCGCAGGCGCACTTAAAAGCCACTTTTCTTTGGCGAAAGTCATGGGCAAGATACAGCACGATTGAATTCACACTGTAGAGGCGCGAACATGACCAGACCAGAAACACGGGGCGAGGCATTGCCGAAGCAGGAAAGCCAGGAACCGGAGCAGCCGAATTGGCTACCGGAAGAGATCGGACCTTTTAAGGATGAATGGTCTGACCCCTTCGGCATTTTCTTTCAGCCGCCGGACGACGAAGACCTCATTGAATGGGTAAGGTAAAGCAGAATGCAGCCGCCGGACGCGAAACAAGCCCTTGCCATGTTCTCCGCTTTCGAGAGTGTGGGGGTACGTTCCTTCGAGGTGACGTTTACGGACATCGAGGGCGAGAAAACCGGCTATCAACCCTATCGTTCACTTGAGGACTTGCGCCGCACGATCTTGAAAGCGCTACACGCGGCAAGCGAGGTGCAGCAGAATTTTATTGTCAGGCCGAGCCTGAAACAGCCGCAGCTCGTTCAGCTTGACGACCTCGACGCAAAAAAAGCCGAGCGCGTGGCCCCTCATGCGTTCATGGTGTTGAATACGTCGCCCCGAAACTTTCAGGCATGGCTTGCGGTGAGTGATGCCCCGAAGGATAAAGTCGGCAGGGAGGATCTGGCCCGCAGACTTCGCAAGGGCGCCGGAGTGGACAAATACGCCAGCGGCGCAACGCGTGTCAGCGGCAGCGTGAATTTCAAAACCAAATACGCCCCGGAATTTCCACTTGTGACGTTAAGCCAGGTCAACGCCGGCCACGTGGTCACAGTTGCCGAACTAGACGCCGCCGGCATCGTTGCCGCGAAGGACGAACCGCGACAACCACGACCGGCACTGCATCGAAACGTTTCTGCAGGACGGCCCTCGCGCAAGAAATGGCCGAGCTATAAGTTCTGTCTCGACAACGCGCCGCTCGCTCACGGTGACAATAAACCTGACACCAGCCGCGCCGACTTCACATGGTGCCGGACTGCCATTGAGTGGGGATGGAGCATCGAGGCGACCGCGAGCCGGTTGCTTGAGTTGAGCGCGAAGGCGAAAGAGAACGGGGAGCGTTATGCAACGCTGACTGCGACCAGAGCGGCGGAGTCCGTGGAGCGCCAGCCCTACCGGGCAAAATCTACGCCCCGTCCAAGTTAGCAGTACCTAAAAATGGGGGCGATGGACTAGGGGTCGTTTGACGAAAGGGAAATCAAAGTACGCCAAGGCCGTAGTGCCGTTCGGAGCGGACCGGAGCCCACCCTTTGCCACACGGTTGTTTTAGCCTGACTGCAATTGCCATTACAATGCAGGTTCGAAGAGCAAGTCTGGTCAGTATTCGACTTGCGTTCTAGAAGATGGTCTGGCCATATAAATAAGGAAGCGGATCGCAATTTTGCAATGTTGTAACAATGTCTCTCAACGAAGCCCAAACCCGCGTACTGCAAATTGACCCGCAGCTACGGGCTGCTGACTGGAAACTTAACGACCGCACCCAGGTTCGGCTAGAGGTTCCAGTTGATGGCTATGATGCTGAGCCGTGGAACGGCGTCACCGACTATTGCCTATACGACGCAAGCGGAAACGTGCTCGCTGTCGTCGAAGCCAAGCGATGCTCTCGCAACGCGCGCGAGGCCGACGAACAACTCCGGTACTACGTCACCGAGATCGCCAAGAAGCAGCCCTTCGCTCCCTTTGGATTCATGGCCAACGGGCATGACATCTGGTTCTGGGAGGTCGGCCTTGCTAATCCACGTCTCGTCGCTGGGTTTTTCGAGCCCGCCGATCTAGAGCGGCTGAAGTTCCTTCGTCAGAACAGACGACCGCTCGAAGCGACCTCCATCAATAGCTCCATCGTCGAGCGCCCCTACCAGCACGAGGCTATTCGCCGACTCGCTGAGGCCTTCGCCGCCAACAAACGCCGCGCACTCTTGGTTATGGCCACCGGTACAGGCAAGACTCGCGTAGCCATGGCCTTAATCGACGTTTTTCTCCGCGCCCATCAGGCGCAAAACGTTCTCTTCCTCGCTGACCGTGACGCCCTCGTCGATCAGACCCTGACAGATGGTTTCAAGGCGCACTTGCCGTACGAGCCGCGCGACCGGATCTATACGCATCAGATCGACAAAACGAAACGCCTCTTCGTTGCTACCGAGCAAACGCTGGCGCTCTGCTACGCCAAGTTCAGCCCCGGTTTCTTCGATCTCATCATTTTCGACGAAGCTCACCGCTCGCTGTTCAAGCGGTTCACCGAAGTCATCGAGTACTTCGATGCCCGCATGATCGGCCTGACTGCCACACCCGCCAACTTCATAGACCGTGACACCTTCCGGCTCTTCGCGTGCGATGCTAATGTGCCGACCTTCCTTTACGACTACCCACAGGCCGTGAACGACGGCTTCCTTGTCGATTTCAGCTTGTACCAGGCTCACACCAGCTTCCAGCGCAAAGGCATCAAGGGCGTGGACCTCAGCGAGGAAGACCGCAACGCTCTCACCGAGCAGGGCATCGACCCCGACAGCCTTAACTACGCAGGCACGGAGATCGAAGTTGAAGTAAGCAACAAAGACACCCTCCGCAAGCAATGGGAGGAAGTCATGGAGACCTGCCTCAAGGATCAATCCGGCCAGTTGCCGGGCAAGACGATCATCTTCGCGATGACCAAAAAACATGCCCACCGCATAGCCGAGGTCTTCGAGGAGATGTACCCGCAGCACGTGGGCGTCGCGCAGGTAGTAACGTCCACGACCGAACGGGTGCGCGACGGCAGCTACGGCGACGGCCTCATCACCAAGTTCAAGAAGAACAACCTGCCGCGCATCGCGATCTCCGTGGACATGCTTGACACCGGCATCGATGTCCCGGAAGCCGTAAATCTTGTCTTCATGAAGCCGGTGCAGTCACGCATCAAGCTCTGGCAGATGATCGGACGTGGTACGCGCAATCAGCAGGCCTGCAAATACCTGGACCGTCTGCCGGACGGGAAGAAGACCGAGTTCAAGATCATCGACTTCTGGCAGAACGACTTCAACAAGAAGGCCGACGACAAGCCGTCTACCGACATGCCCGTGCTCGTGTCGGTGTTCAACACGCGACTCAAGATCCTCGAACGTCATCTTCCCGACCACGCCGCCGAGCCTTGCCGCCAGGCGATCACGGACCTTCGCGCCATGATGGCCCGCGTCCCCCGCGATTCCTTCCCGGTGAAGAAGGTGTGGCTGCAAGTGGCCCCGGCGTGGGAAGACGACTTGAACTAAGTCGCTGGTGCGACGGACGCTATCGCGTGTCATGGGGGCGGCAGTTCTGGAGGCGGGTGATCTAGCTTTGGGTACAGAGAAAGGAGGTTTCTCTGTGACCCATCTTCGCAAGATCAT